>OHAD01000005.1_pt1 | contig 257464 bp, 198 predicted proteins | sample 1577011 | NCBI WGS metagenome assembly OHAD01 (sample SAMEA3541510, study PRJEB24748) | human gut metagenome | biome: human gut; feature: human-associated habitat; material: faeces | place: China | collected 2012 | reverse complement strand
CACGACAAGGGGGACGGGAATCCCCACGCCCACATCCTGCTGACCATCCGGGCAATGGACGAAACTGGGAAATGGCTTCCCAAGAGCCGGAAGGTTTATGACCTTGACGAGAACGGCGAGCGTATCCGGCTCCCGTCCGGGAGCTGGAAAAGCCACAAGGAGGATACCGTGGACTGGAACGACCAGAAGTACGGAGAGATCTGGCGGCAGGGCTGGGCGGCTACCGCTAACCGCTATCTGGAAGCCAACGGACGCCCGGAGCGCCTTGACCTTCGTTCCTATGAACGGCAGGGGCTTGATAAAATCCCCACCGTCCACATGGGGCCAGCGGTCAGCCAGATGGAGAAACGAGGAATACAGACCAATATCGGCAAATCCCACCTCGTTGCCGACTTTGTTGCACTCCCGTTGCCGGGCTGGTTGCCGGGGAAAGCCCCGTAACTGCGGGCTTTTTCCCCTATCAGCAACCAAAGCAACAGAAAAATAAAAGAAAATATAAATTGTAACCAAACCGCCAGACAGAGATGGTTTTGAGGTTTTTTGAAGCCCGTTGCCGGACTTCGTTGCCGACCTTCTCCTTGTCTGGCTATTCTATTATGGAGGATAACTGCCTATGGCAAAAACGAAAACAGAGATTCATGTTACCACAGTTTTTGACGGCGAACTGGACGCAGCGGATGTCTTTGTGAGCCTGATTGCCCAAAAATATGGGCAGAATACCGGCAAGGAAAATCTTGCGAAAACACAAGATTTAGGATATAATAAAGACGAGGTTCAGAAGAACCGTGTTCCGTCTGGATTGTGCGGGTAAACGGTTATGATGAACGGATACGAATACACAGGCATGGACGCAATTCTGGCGGGCAGCTTCCGGGCGGCCATCTATTGCAGGCTTTCCAAAGACGATGACCTTGACGGGGAGAGCGCCAGTATTGCCAACCAGCGGGATATGCTGGAAAAATACTGCGAAAAGCAGGGATGGGAGGTTGTGGCAGTCTATCAGGACGATGGCTTCACAGGTCTTAATATGGAGCGTCCTGATTTACAGAGAATGTTGAGAGCCATTGAGCGCAGGCAAATCAACCTTGTCATCACGAAAGACCTCAGCCGACTGGGGCGTAACTATCTGCAAACCGGGCATTTGATTGAGGACTTTTTCCCAAGAAACGGTGTCCGCTATATCGCCATGAATGACGGTATCGACACCCTGCGGGATAACAACGATATTGCCCCGTTCAAGAATATCCTGAACGAGATGTACAGCAAGGATATTTCCAAGAAAGTCCATTCCTCTTATCTTCTGAAAGCGCAGAAAGGACAGTTTACCGGGTGTCTTGCCCCGTTTGGGTATCGGAAAGACCCGGAGGACAAAAACCATCTGCTCATTGACGAGGAAACCGCCCCGATTGTGCGGCTGATTTTCGGATATGCCCTGAACGGTCATGGTCCGAACTATATCCGCAGACGGCTGGAGGAAGAAAAAATCCCCTGCCCCACATGGTGGAACCGGGAACGGGGGCTTCGCAATACCCGCACCAAATGGGAAAAGAAAGACCCGGAAAACGGGCGGTATATGTGGGACTTCTCCGTTATCAAAGACCTTTTGATGAATCCCGTCTACACCGGGGCGATTGCTTCCCAGAAAAAGGACTACCGTTTCAAAATCGGCACGATTGGGGAAAAGAAGCCGGAGGACTGGATTGTGGTGGAGGGACAGCATGAACCGCTGATTGACCGCATGAGCTTTGACATTGTGCAGAACAAGCTGAAATCCCGCCAGCGTCCGGGGCAGACCAATGAAATCAGCCTGTTTGCCGGACTGATAAAATGCGGCGAGTGTGGGAAGTCGCTGACGATACGCTACACAAACGCAAAACATCCCCAGCAGATTTATTCCTGCAAGACCTACAATGCCTTTGGAAAGAACCACTGCACCCAGCACCGGATTGACTATGACACCCTTTACAGCCATGTGCTGCGGAAAATCCGGGAATGTGCCAGAGCTGCCCTGATGGACGGGGAAGCGGTTGCCGACCGCCTGACCAATACCTGTGAAGCCGAGCAGCGGGAACAGCGGGAAGCAATGGAACGCTCCCTTACAAGGGACGAGGAACGGATTGAGGTTCTGGACAAAATGGTCATGCGGCTTTATGAGGATATGATTGCAGGGCGTATCAGTGAGCAGAATTTCAACACCATGCTGGAAAAGACACAGACCGAGCAGACGGAGCTTAAAGCAAAAGTGTCCGAGGGCAGAAAGCGGCTGTCCGATGAAGTCCAGCTTGCCAATGACGCAAAACAATGGGTGGAAGCCATTCAGGAATACGCCAACATCACAGAGCTGGACGCAGCCACCCTTAACCGCTTAATCAAAGAAATCGTCGTGCATGAGCGCATTGACGAAGATAAAACAAGACACATTTCTATCGAAATTCATTTTAATCTCAAACCCATCCCGGAGGTGGAACAGGTCACTGCCTGACCTGTCCCGCCGGGACGGTTCTCTTAAAAACACCATATAGATTTTTTGTACGCCGCCGCCCGCCATCGAGCAGAGTTTTACACCTAATTGGGGATAAAACAGCTCATGGCTGGCGGCGGCGTTGCGCTGGTGGGCATTACCCTGATTCCCCTGCTGAGCGGTCTGTTTGGCTAAGAACAGTGGGCGGCGATTGCCGCCCTTACATAGAAAACACAGGATGGAGTGACATTGCAATGCTAAGCATTTACTTTGGCGATATGCCGCAGGCTATTTACAATACCCCCACATATTTTAATAATGCGTATCTGGATTCATGGCTGGAAGATGCGTTAGACCAGAGAATGATCAAGGCTGTGGATAAAGGGGTAGTCTGTGGTCCCAATGCGGTGGAAACGAAAGCTCTTGGACTTATCCCGCCAACGAAACTTTCCGGTGGCGTAAAAACCCTGATGCTCATCCACAATCTGCCGGACAAGGTTTTCAATGCCTCCAACTGCGGCAATAACTGTGCCCGTTGGATCTTGGAAATTGCAAAAAAGCAGGATGTTACCATCAATCTTCGCCATATCATGGATTTCGGCGACAGAAAGCTGAAAATCAAGGTATTGAACAATGGTCAGATCGTGGACAACATGGGCGATTTGGCAGAGATTGCAGCGCGGTATGTGTAAGGCGGTGTCAAGATGAGAGGGGTTCATGAGGTTGTCGTCCAAAACAACCGTGTACAGTACAAATTTGCCATTCGCCGCAATTTAACGATTTTGCGAGGCGACAGTGCTACCGGTGTGCAGCCGTCACAATGCGATGTTTCATGTTGGCACCTTCTCTCTATTTCTATTATAATGGATGGGACTGCTGGGAACAAGAGGAAAGATACCGGTGTATGGAATCTGTCCCCAGAGAGCTGGAACACGCCCTCCGGGGACATTTTTGGTTTTTCGGACTCTTTTCCGCAGGCGAAAACCATGGTATACTGAGAACGACAACCCGGAATTTGAGGAGATAGAATCGTGAGAACATACGAGAATAAGGATGAACTTAAAAACGAGATAAATAAAAGCTTTGCAAAGTATATATCAGAATTTAATGATATTCCGGAACTTTTAAAAGATAAGAGAGTTAATGAGGTTGACCGAACTCCAGCAGAAAATCTTGCTTATCAGGTTGGATGGACAACGCTCATTCTTAAATGGGAAGCAGACGAAAGAAAGGGGCTTCAGGTCAAAACTCCCTCCGATAATTTTAAGTGGAATCAGCTGGGTGAATTATATCAATGGTTCACAGATACATATGCTCAGCTGTCACTGCAAGAATTGAAAGACAGATTGAATGAGAATATCAACTCTATTTATGCAATGATTGATTCTCTGAGTGATGAAGAATTATTTAAACCACATATGAGAAAATGGGCTGACGAAGCAACTAAAACAGCTGTCTGGGAAGTATACAAATTCATACATGTTAATACAGTTGCTCCGTTCGGAACCTTTAGAACCAAGATTAGAAAATGGAAAAAGATTGCACTATAACTTCTTGTTTGGAAAGCTGAAATCTTCGAAATATGTAGATGTAAGAAATAAAGGCTGATACCAAGATATTACAGGAACATATTGTGCCTCATTAATTAATATTGTAAAGGTTAATTACACAAGAATATTTGTGGCAAGAGCATATGCAAAGATTGAATATGAAAATGGTGAAATAAAGAGCATATACTCAGAGCAGAATGAAGGTTTGCAAACTGTGACAAAGTAAAAAATAGAGTATTACAAAGGAGTATGAATATGAAAAATAATGAAATAATAGAGAAAATAGCGAAAATAGCGAAAAGCACTATTAGAGGCAAATTGAAATACATGTTAAGTATTTTTGCCATGTGTGGATTAATAAGCTTAGTAGCGTTTTCAAGTGAAACAAAAGCAGAAACTTTAGTGGAGAAGGAAACAACGGTAGTAGTGGAAAAAGAGACAAATATTCCAACTGAAAGCACTAAGCCTAATGAAACTACCGGACCTAATGAAACAAAAAAGCCAGAGGAAACAGCTAAGGCTTCAATAATCAAAAAGTCATCCTTAAGTCCGGCAAAGTCTAAGGTTATTCTATTAGACCCGGGACATTGTAAAAGTCATAAAGGGGCTAAGGCCAATGGCATAAAGGAAGAGGATGTTAATCTAGACATAGGAAAAGCATGTAGAAATTATTTAAATAAATATTCAGATGTAACAGTTTATATAACAAGAACTAACAATAAGTGCCTGAAAAGACTTAAATTAGGCGATTGCCTTACAGCAAGAAATCATTTGGCTAAAAGATTAAGTGCAGATTCACTTGTAAGCTTTCATATAAACTGGGATCCAGACAAAAAGAGAAGCGGTGCTATGATATTAGCAGCATACAATTCAGGATATAATAAGAATGTTAGCAAAACCACTCAGGCATTAGGCAGTAGTATAATGTATAATTTGCAGACACTAGGAATAAAAAGTGAGGGATTTTGGTTTAGAACCTTAGATAATGTAAAATATAAGAACGGCGCAAAGGCAGATTACTATTCAATAGTAAGGGAAGGTGTTCTTAACAGGATTCCAAGCCTTATCATTGAACATGGATATGTTTCAAACAAAAGTGATTGTAACAATTATTTTAAAACTGCTGAACAAAGAAAGAGTTTGGGAGTGGCAGATGCAAAGGGTATCATTAATTATTACAAGCTTAGCGCAAAAAACATCGAAGGTGATTTTCAGACAATTTCAGGCAAGACATATTTTGTTGACAAGGAAGAAAATAAAATAGCAGGCTGGGTAAAAAAAGACGGAAAGTGGTATCACTTTAACAACAAAACAGCCGTTATGAATAAAGGTTTCTTTAAAGAAGCAGGAAACAAATTTTATTTGAATCCGAAGACTGGAGAAATGACAAGCGGTTGGTTTACTGTTAGTGGTAAAAGTTATTTGGCAAAAGGTAACGGAGTTGTAGTAACTAATCAGATTTACACAGACGGAGTGAAAAGTTATTTCTTCAAGAAAAGTGGAAAAAGAAAAAACGGCTGGGTAACATACAAAAAGGCTAAATACTATTTTTCAAAGACAAAAGGCATGCTTAAAGGCAAACAGAAAATCAAAGGAAAAAGATATACTTTTAGCAAGAAAACAGGAAAGCTTAGAAAGAAGAAATAAGTATATAGTTGTTGTGAAGGAGAAGAATTTTGAACAAAAATATATTTTTAGCACCGGGAACACACATTGTAGGAAATGTTGAAATAGGCAACAATGTTGGGATTTGGTACAATGCGGTAGTTCGTGGTGATATGGAAGGAATAACAATAGGCGATAATTCTAATGTGCAGGACAATTGCACATTGCACACAGGTAATGGTTTTGCGTTAACAATAGGCAATGGGGTAACAATAGGTCATAACGCCATAGTTCATGGTTGTACAGTTGGCGACAATACAGTTATTGGAATGGGAAGCATTCTTCTGAATGGAGCAAAAGTAGGCAAGAATTGCATTATTGGTGCCGGTGCTTTAGTAACGGGAAAAATGGAAATCCCTGACAATTCAATGGCATTTGGTAATCCTGCTAAAGTTATCCGAAATCTTACCGAAGCAGAAATAGAAGACAATAGAGAGAATGCAGAAGAATATGTGAAATTAATGATGCAGGAGGTAAAGTAGAATGCTAGTAACAATAAGAACAATCTTAGGCATTATATGCTTGGTACTTTGCGTGCTGGATATTTGTTTTTTAATAAAAATCAGAAGAACAATGAAAATGGAATCATTAACCAAAGAAAATATTTTATTAAAAGATAGTTTAACATATAAAGAGTTGATGAAATCACTTAAGCTGTTTGGTGCAATAGCAATATTGGCGTTTGTGGTAATAATTCTTAGCTGGTTTTAGAGGTGGATTTTTGGATGAAAGTTACGACTTTGTGTTACATAGAAAAAGATGAAAAATATTTAATGTTACATAGAACTAAAAAAGAAAATGACATTAATAAGGATAAGTGGATTGGTGTAGGCGGTCACGCAGAAGGAAATGAAAGCCCTGAGGAATGTCTTTTAAGAGAAGTAAAAGAGGAGACAGGCTTGGAATTGTTGTCGTATAAGTTTAGAGGTTTGATAACTTTTGTAAGTGATGACTGTGAGCCTGAAATGATGTGCCTTTTTACATCAGACGATTTTCGTGGAGAGATTATTACCTGCGACGAGGGAGAATTGGAATGGGTAAGCAAGACGGAAGTGCCTAAACTTCCAACATGGGAAGGGGATGCTATTTTTCTAAAGTTGTTGCTTGATAATGAAGAAAGATTTTTTTCATTAAAGCTTGTTTATGAAAATGAAAAATTGGTTGAAAAGGCAGTGCAAATCTATTAAAAAATCATAAAATATTCGAGAAATGTTTCTAAAAATATTTATGATAAAATAAAGATGAAAACGTTTCAATTATCACAACCACGAAAAAAGAAAATCCATATTGATTTCTCCCGAAACAATAGTACAATCAAGTTATAAGGGTATGAACAGGAGTACAAGATCATGAAAGGAAATTTTAAAAAATCTTTATTAATCTTTGGAGCATTGTCTTTTGCGTTTACAGCAGGATTTTTGCTTAGCAATGTTAATGTTTACGCAGCAACTAATCAGACACTTGAACTGAACAAGGATTATTATTTTGACTTGAATGGAGATGGGCAGGCGGAGAAGATTAAGTACACAACTCAGGTTAATAAAGATGATAATGACTTCTTTAATAGTGTAAGTTTGTTTATAAATGATAAGAATGTTTACACTAAGAAGTTAACAGATATTTGGGCTAAGTATACGGTTCTTGATATTGACAGTAGTGATAAGGCGTTGGAATTGAATTTGCAGATTGGAGGCTATTCGGATGTTATGGATTACAGTTCATTTCAGAGATGGAATGGTGCGTCAATTGTAGAATTTGATAACAATAAAAACAAGGCTTTGAATTATAGAAGAGAGTATTCTTTTAGCAATGTAAAAGGCAATGGCAGATTTAATATTGTGGTAGATACACCATATTCATTGCCAATTGGCTGTTTTTATGCTAACATTCCATTGAAATTACAGAATAACAAGATTACAACAACTACAGGAACATATAATCTTGTAGGAAGTTCAAAGAAGTATAAGTATAAGGCTAAGAGTAATATTAAGGTTTACAAAAAAGCATCAAAGAAGTCAAAGGTGAAATTTACAGTCAAAAAAGGTGACAAGATTAAAATGATAAAAATTAAACCAATGAAGAATGTGGCAAAACGTCCACAGGGCAAGTACGGAGAGGAAAAGCCAATTAATGCTTATGCTTATGTAAAAACAAAATCAGGAAAGAAAGGTTGGATTTACCTAAGTAAAAAGAAATCAAGCTGGGGCAGGAAGATGTTGTTTAAAAATGTTCCGGGCTGGGGTTGATAAAGATTGATTATGAGCAAAAGAGAAGATATTTTTGAAAAGTTAGATAATTTAATAGAACAGAATCAGTTTGAACTTGTGTCAGATAAGGTAGATGATAACAGGCTTAAAGTTATTTATCTTATGAATGATGCGGTTGAAAGTTTTATTGTATTTGAAAATGCAAGAATTACAGGAGAATATATAAAGGACTATCAGGGAGAGATTAATAAATCCCTGACAGTTCAAAAAAATGACAGTACAGGCAATGATGAATATGTTTTGGTTGTACATCAGAAAGATTCGGTGTGTACTGTATTTTTTGAGGATGTTAGTTTGGAAGTTAATTTGTATGATTACGGAAGAACTGCACATTTTTGGATTGAAGGTTATGAATATTTAAGACAGCTTGAATACAAAATTTCAATTCTCAGGGATAAACTTGATTATTTGGGAGAAAAGTATTGTAATGATTTGGAGAAAGAGCTGGCTAATCTTACAGATTTTCCACCGCTTAATTATTGCTTTTATCCTTCGGTGCCTGAGAAGTATCTTGTGCCAAGGGACAATCCGTGGGAGCCAACAGACAAGGCAATCAGTGTTATGCTTAAGGTGGCAAGAGAGCAGCAGGACAAAATGCTTTATCAGGTTCTTGTTTTATATAAGCAGTTTAAGAACAGAAAGCTTGCAAAAGTTATAGCAACTATGTTACATAGAAAGTCTCACAGAAAAGTTGTGGAAAGTCTTATGGAAAAAATGACAGAAGCAACAAAGAATTATCCAACAAGAAAGTTTGGAAAGGCTGCAGACAATGAGCATAAGAAGATTTTGACAAGGGCAAAGCAACTTCAGAACAAGTTAAAACACAAAAAGATAAAGTCAGAGATATTCGTGGAAGAGCCTTTTGTTGTGGCAACTGATTCCATAGAATACAAAGTGTATCTTATGATATGGAAGAAAAGCCTGATAAACACAAAAGTAGAAATACAGGAAATAAAATAAAGTAAAAATAAGAAACAGAAGTATTAAACAATTATTGTATTGCAAATACATAACATAATAAAAAGACAGAAGACTTACAGAATAATTACAGAAAATTTACAGAATAATTATAGAAAAAATTACAGGAAAGATTTACGAGAAATAATTACATGAAAAATTCAATTTTTAGTAACAGGAAAACGGCCCCTTTTTGGGCGTTTTTTTGTGCGGCAGGTTGGTCGTTGGCGTATCCGCTGATTAAATTAGGATATGCCCAGTTGCATATAGCCTCGGATGATTTAGGAAGCAAAATAGGTTTTGCAGGAATACGATTTCTTGTTGCGGGAATATTAGTAACAATTCTTGCAATAATACAAAAAAGAAAATTTAAAGTTGAACAAAAAAGCGTTGTGGCGTGGCTATTATTATTTGCACTGGTTAACACAGCATTACATTATTTGTTTTCATATGTGGGACTTGGTTATCTTCCAAGTTCAAGGTCAACAATACTCGACTCAATGAATGGGTTTTTTGCCATAATATTGTCCTGCATTATTTTTGAAGATGACAAGTTTTCAAAATTCAAAGCATTAGGATGTATATTGGGATTTGGCGGAATACTGTTAATAAACATTGAACCGGGACAGAATTTCTTTCAGGGAATTTCATTTAGAGGCGACGGAATGATTCTTCTAAATGCCCTGTGTGGAGCCTTTGGCGGAATTATTACAAGAATAATTTCAAAAAAAATGGATATGACTGTAGCAACAGGGTTAAGCATGACCATAGGCGGAGGTTTACTGTGTATTATTTCAGCCATAATAGGTCCTGCATCAAAATGGACAATAAATATAAAATCAATTATAACAATGGTTGGTCTGATTCTTATATCAGCAGTATGTTTTGGAGTTTATAATCAGCTTCTGGCATATCATCCAATAAGCAAAATAGCTATATTTAATGCATTTATTCCGATTCTTGGGGTTATCTTTTCCAGTATAATTCTTGGTGAACCAATGAGAATAAAGTATATAATAGCAGGATGTATGGTAGCATTTGGAGTATATATTATGAATCATTTTTCCGAATAAAAGTGTGAACGGTTAGGAGATGACGAAAGTGGAAAATATAATTATAAGGAAATATCAAAATAAAGATATAAAAGAACATACAATGTTAATAAGTATACATTTTTAATATAAAAAGTGTTAATAAAAATGGTAGTGCAAAATAAATTATGAAAGAGGTATAGATATGTATAAGAATATTGTAAAAAAAGAAAAAGTAGAATTGAAGAATTTAGTGGCTTATCAGGAGGGACAGGTTGTAAGTAAAACATTGGTTCAGAATGATTATGTAAGTGTTACATTGTTTTCATTTGACAAAGGAGAAGAAATTTCAACTCATGCATCAGGTGGAGATGCCATGGTTACAGTACTAGAGGGAACAGGAAAATTTACAATCGGTGGAGATGTTTTTATTCTTAAAGAAGGTGAAACAATTATAATGCCTAAGGATGTTCCACATGCTGTATATGGTCAGGAAAAATTTAAGATGGAATTAGTTGTTTCTTTCTAATAAATAAGAGTGCAAACAATTAGGAAAAGTATTTTAGAAATTAGCTGACTAAATAATAAAAGAAATAAAATAATATAATAAATTAACAAAACGATTAATAAAATAAAAAAATAAGGAAAAACAGTTGCTAAGAAAAAGCTAAATAATTATACTGTGCCTTGTTTGAAACATTAAGCGAGACAAAGAGGTTTTGCATACACAATGTATGCAGCCTCTTTTTTCTTTAATAATCCCCTTATGTTATTAGAGAAAAGGCTTAAGTTTTAAAATATAACTTTTTACAAGGAGGCAGGAAAGTATGGTTAGAAAGGGCAGAAGAAAAGAATTTGGAAAATTCACAAAGAAGATTGCAGCAGTAGGTTTGGCACTTGCAATGACAGTTTCAACAGCTATACCAACATATGCATATTATGGATTTTCCGGAGAGTTTACCAGAAGTGAACGTTTAACTCAGACAAGAGTTACCTCAACATTTTCAGAGAACGAATTAGGAGTCGTTAACTTTGAAACAACATGGGGTGACAAAAAGGCTAACATAGCAAGTATGGATGAGTATATTGAAGAGGCAGACAAGAAGGGAGTAAAAGTTTTAGTTTTCCCTGAAATGTGTGTAACAGGATATGTTTCATCAAGTGATCCAACATCAACTGAATATAAATGGGCAGTTGAAAGTGCAGAAACTAAGGACGGAGAAACAGCTTCTCATTTTGCAAAAATAGCAGATGAAGATGATATGTGGATTATATATGGTGCAACGGAAACAATTGAAAAGGATGGAAAAATTGATAAGAATCATGCGTATAATTCAGCTTTTGTTTGTTCACCGGATGGAGATGTGACAACTTATCAGAAGATTACACCGGTTGAAGGTTCATGGTGTACATCAGGCGACACACCGGTAATTATAGATGCAGGTGAATATGGAAAATTAGGCATTAGTATTTGTTATGATACATATTCAACACCTGAACTTGAAAGATATTATTCAGCAATGGGATGCAATATCTTGATTAATCCAACAGCTACGGGAGGTGGCTGGAGTCAGAGTAATATGTCAGCATGGGAAGAATATTACAAAGTCAGACTTGAAAGCATTGCTTCAAGAGATGGATTCCTTATATTAAGTTCAGATTTGGTTGGAATGAATGAAACACCAAGTAATCCTTCTAAATTCCCTGGTGGTAGTATTATTATGAACGCAGTGTTTAACGGACCTTCATATTTGGCAGGTGCAGATGATGATTCAAATATTATTACAAATCAGGAAGGACTTCTTACAAACAGTAAATCAGTTAGGGCATCAACAGGTTCTACATGTTCTAATGAAGATTTTAATCCTGAATTATATGTTGATTTATATAGTGAATTAGCTGACAAGATGGAAGAAAACGGTGGAGTTCTAAGATATAGTGCAAATACAACAGCTTCAACTAAGGGACCAAAGGCAGCCGTTGTTAATATGACAGGTTATTGGGGCAATAAGACAAAGACAATTGCAAAGATGAAAGAATACATAGAAGAAGCCGGAAAGAAGGGCGTAGACATTTTAGTTTTCCCTGAAACGGTATTAACAGGCTATGGATATTTACAGCCGTCACAGGATCCGTTCTATCAGAAGTTTGGAGTATCTATGCAGGTTTATACAGCTGAAACAATTCCGGGAGCTACAACAAATGAACTTTCAAAATATGCAAAGAAATACAATATGTACATTATCTTTGGTATGACTGAAAAAGATGAAGCGGGAACAATAAAAGACAATGGTGTTGAAAAAGTATATAACTCAGCAGCAATTCTTTATCCTAATGGAAAAATTGATTCTTATCATAAGATTCATAGAGCAGGCCAGGAAAATAAGTGGTCAGTAACAGGTAAGACACCAAAGATTATCGAAACAAAATGGGGCAAGATTGGTGTTGATATATGTAGGGATGGACATTTTTATCCTGAACTTGGACGTTATTATGCAGCAATGGGGTGCACAATGTTTGTCCATCCTACAGCAACAACAGGAAATGCATGGTATAGATCAACAAGAATCGGTTCATATGTAGACCGTGATGGAATGGCAGCAATTACATGTAACTTACTTGGCGGTGATGGTATTTATGTGGCAGACGGAGCTTACACATACAGCCCTGATGATATTGATGAAAATGGTGATTTCGTTGGTGGCTCAGCAATACCTGAAACAATTTATAATCAGAATGAAATTGAAGATGATCCATACTGGAATAGCAGAAACTGGCTTGGAACAGGTGGTGTATTTAACAGCACAAGTTTTATAGCAACAAAAGGTTCAACAGCTTCAACAGCATTAAAGCCAAGAATTAACTATAACGGCACAGGTGCATATTCAGAAGGCTTCGAAGAAAGAGGTAATACAAGTCCGCTTGGTCTTGAAATAGCTGATATGGACCTTACAGGAACAGGCTTTAGCGGAACAGAGTCAACATTTAAGCCGGCATTATATGCTAAATTATATGATAAACTTGCAACATTATATCGCGGTGGTTATGTATCAAAAATAAAAGATAAAGATAATAGTGGCACAACACCGGAAACAACAACTGCAAAAGATTCTGCAACAAAGACTACAGAACCAAAGACTACAGAAAACAAAAAGGTAGCAACAACCACTGTAACAGTGAACAAAACTTTGGTTAAGAAGGCTACAAAAGTTAAGGCTTCTGCAAAGACAAAAATTTATGTTAAGAAAGTTGTAGGTGCAGCTAAGTATCAGGTACAGGTATCAGCTACAAAGAACTTTAAAAAGGTTTTGTCAACTAAAACATCAACGAAGGCAACATTTACAATTAAAAACAGTAAGCTTAAAAACAAGAAAGTTTTATATGTAAGAGTGAAAGTTGCAAAGAAAGTAAATAACAAATTAGTTTACAGTAAGTGGTCAGCTTCAAAGAAAGTTGTAATAAGTAAAAAATAATTAACAAGTAAATTAGTACAAAAAATTTTATAAAAATCTAATAAAAAGCGTCTTATGTGAGAAAAAATCATATAAGGCGTTTTTTTTCGACAAAATAAATTCAAAAGAGTTAAGTTATATGATAAAATAAAGAGTATTTATTAATACAGAGGAGATTAAAGTATGGGGACTAAAGAAAAAAATAAAAAAGGTTTAAGCATTGCAAAGGTTTATTTATCAAAGCAGATTTTAATAATATTATGCATTGTGGCAGTAGTTCTTGTTGCGTGGTTTGGCACAAGGAAGGTTGTTTCAATTGACAATAAGACTACTAAATTAGGTTTTGAGAATATTGGAGAACTTGCAACTCAGGAAGCATATTGTACTGAAGTTAATGTTACAGATGAGTCAAAGCAGTTGTTTGGAATCGACATTCCTTTTACTCAGAGCAAGTATATTTACAGTTATGATGTAAATGTTAAGGCAGGAATTGATTTTGACCAGATTGACTGGAGCGTAAAGGATAAGACCATAACGGTTAAAGTTCCAAAGGCTAAGATTCTAAGTTGTGAACTTAATAAGGATTCTTTTAAGGTATATCACGAACAAGAAAGTATATTCACAAAGATTACTTTAAAAGATAACAATGAGGCAATGAGCAAGCTTAAGGAGAATGCCAAGAAGGATGCAGAAAGCAATGGACTTCTTGAAAATGCCGAAAAGAATGCCAAGACTATTATAAAAGGTTTTATTGAAAAAGTTTATGATAGTAGTGAGTATGAAATTAAGTTTGTTGAAAAATAATATTAAAAAGCTATAAAAAAAACTATCAAAGTTAGCATAAAAAATTAATAATGAAATTAGCATAAAATTAGTATTAAAGTTTGGATTAGGAGATAAATATGAGTGAAAAAGTAAGAAAACACATAATCTTCTATGGAAGAGTTCAGGGGGTAGGATTTAGATATTATTCAGTATATAAATCCAGACAGCTTGGGCTTACAGGCTGGGTTAGAAATTTGTATGATGGAACTGTTGAAATGGAAGTTCAGGGAGAACAGCAGGTTATAGATCAGTTAATTGTTTTTCTTCAAAATCAGAGATTTATAATGATAGAAGATATGGACATTAAGAAGATTCCTGTTGTGGATGACTATGATTTTTACGAGAGGTAATAACATTGATTATATGGATTGTTACCTGCTTTGCACTATAACAATCTGTCCCAATATTTGCATATTGTGAAGTTTATACTTCATTGTATGTTAGTATTGGAACACTGTAATCAATATAATTATATATAAAATGATGATAGATGAGGTTAAGGTTTTGAAAAAAGGATTTGATAATGAGAAGTATTTAAAGATGCAATCAGAACACATTAAGGAAAGAATTGCACAGTTTGGAAACAAGTTGTATTTGGAGTTTGGCGGTAAGCTTTTTGATGATTATCATGCATCAAGAGTATTGCCTGGATTTGAGCCTGACTCAAAGTTACAGATGTTATTACAGTTAAAAGACCAGGCAGAAGTTGTAATTGTTATTAGTGCTGAAGACATTGAAGAAAACAAGATTCGTGGAGATTATGGAATTACATATGACATGGATGTTTTAAGACTTATTGATGAATTTCAGTCAGTAGGGCTTTTTGTTGGCAGTGTTTGTCTTACAAAGTTTGCAGGACAGCCGGCAGCAGAATTATTTATGAAGAGATTAGAAGAACTTGGAATTAAGTCATACAAGCATTATAAGATTCCCGGATATCCAAGTGATGTTAACTTTATTGTTAGTGATGAAGGTTACGGAAAGAATGATTATATTGAAACTGAAAGACCACTTGTTGTTATAACAGCACCAGGTCCTGGAAGTGGAAAGATGGCTACATGTCTTTCACAGTTATACCATGAACATAAGAGAGGAATTAATGCAGGATATGCTAAGTTTGAAACATTTCCTATTTGGAACATTCCATTAAGACACCCTGTTAACCTTGCTTATGAGGCAGCAACAGCAGATTTAAATGATGTTAACATGATTGACTCATTCCATTTGGAAGCATATGGAGAGACAACTGTAAACTATAACAGAGACCTTGAAATTTTCCCTGTTGTTAATGCAATGTTTGAATTGATTTCAGGTAAGAGTCCATACAAATCACCTACAGATATGGGGGTTAATATGGCAGGAAATTGTATCTTTGATGATGAAGCTTGTTGCAAGGCTTCAAAACAGGAAATTATCAGAAGATATTATCAGGCTCTTTGTGAAAAGAGAAGAACGGGAAGTACAAAAAATAATATTTCTAAGTTAGAAATTCTTATGAAACAGGCTGAAATTACACCACAGGATAGAGAAGTAGCAGTTGTGGCTCTTAATAAAGAAAAAGAAACTGACAACAAGCCGGCTGTAGCAATTGAACTTCCTGACGGAAAGATTGTTACAGGTCGCACAACTGACCTTTTAGGTGCATCAGCAGCAGCTTTGCTTAATGCTCTTAAGGCACTTGGTAATATTGATGATGAAGTAGAATTAATTGAAAAAGAAGCAATTGAACCTATTCAGACATTGAAGACTAATTATCTTGGAAGCAAGAACCCACGTCTTCACACAGATGAAATTTTAATTGCATTGTCATCAACAGCAGCTCACAATGAAAATGCAAAGAAGGCTATGGGAGAATTAACTAAGCTTAAGGGATGTGACGCACATTCAACAGTTTTATTGTCATCAGTAGATGAAACTACATTTAAAAAATTAGGAATGCAACTTACTTGTGAGCCTAAATATGAAGAAGATGGTAGAAAATATCATAAACACTAACAAATAGTTCATAGAATATTCAAAATATGATATGAAATATTTGGTATAATATTTTGATGTGAAGGTATTTAAGAAAACGGATTGTAGATTTAGGTATATGGCAATCTGAAATTTAATATAGGGGTTTTTAACTGACAAGGAGAACTTATGAAGAATAGAACATCAAAAGACAATACAATAGTAAGAAAAAAAGTTCAGACAAGAAGATTTAATGCAGATATCAGATATGGTTTAAACAGTGATCAGGTTAATGAATATTTTGAGAATGGTTGGTCTAACGAGCCGGTTGAACCGCCGTCAAAAACTGTTCCGGAAATTATAAAAAGTAATCTGTTTACGTATTTTAACTTAGTATTTGCAGTTCTTGCGGCGCTGTTAATTTTGGCAGGTTCATTCCGTAATTTAACTTTTTTGCCGGTTATTCTGGCAAACTTGTTTATCGGTATTATTCAGGAAATAAGAGCAAAGAATACTTTGGATAAGTTATCAGTATTAAATGCCCCAAAGGCTTTAGTTGTTAGAGAAGGAAGACAGTTTAGTATTCCTGCGGAAGAACTGGTCCTTGACGATATAGTTATTTTTAAGGCAGGAAATCAGATTTGTGCCGATGCCATTGTTGTAGATGGCGAAGTTTCAGTTAATGAGTCATTGCTTACAGGTGAATCTGATGAAATATCAAAGAAGCCCGGCGATGAATTAATGTCAGGAAGCTTTATTGTTTCAGGTGAATGTTATGCAAGACTTGACAAGGTTGGTGAGGATTCATATATATCAAAGTTAACACTTGAAGCTAAGGCAATGAATAGTGAAGAACAGTCTGAAATGATTAGAGTTCTTGACAAATTAGTTGGAGTAGTGGGTATATTGATTATTCCAATTGGACTATTACTTTTTGGACAGCAGTTTTTCTTTTCGGGAGCATCTTTTAGCAAGAGTATAACATCTATGGTTGCTGCTGTTATTGGAATGATACCGGAAGGTTTGTATTTGCTGGCCAGTGTTGCTCTTGTTGTAAGTGTTATGCGACTTGCATCAAAGAAAGTTCTTGTGCATGACATGAAATGTATAGAAACCCTTGCAAGAGTTAATGTTTTGTGTGTTGACAAAACAGGGACAATTACAGAGAATACAATGGAAGTTAACGGAGAGATTCCCATGGATGGATACGACAGTCAGTCCATGGCTCCATTAAAGCAGATTATTAGTGATTTTGCTTCGGCAATGTCTAGTGATAATATTACTATGAAGGCTATGAAGGATTACTTTAATAAGCCTTCAGGCAGAAAAGCAGTGTCAGTAAGTCCTTTCTCGTCACAGTTTAAATATTCAGGAGCAGCCTTTGAAGATGGAAGCTATGTTCTTGGTGCACCTGAGTTCGTGTTAAGAGAGGATTATGACAATTATAGAGAGCAGATTGAACAGTATAGTTCAGAAGGATACCGAGTTCTTGTATTTGGTATTTATGACGGAGTTATTGACGGTAAAGCATTAACAGGAAAGGTTACACCTCTAGGCTTGGTATTTTTGTCTAACCCTATTAGAAAAGAAGCACCTGAAACATTTAAGTATTTTGAAAATCAGGGTGTGGAAATAAAGGTTATATCAGGTGATAATCCTGTAACTGTTTCTCAGGTTGCGTTGCAGGCAGGAATAGCAAATGCAGACAATTATATAGATGCATCAACCCTTACAACAGATGAGGCAATTGAAGATGCAGTATTAAGATATACAGTATTTGGCAGAGTTACACCTGACCAGAAACGTAAATTTGTCAGAGCCCTTAAGAAAGCAGGTAGAACTGTGGCAATGACAGGTGATGGTGTAAACGATGTTTTGGCACTAAAGGATGCAGACTGCTCAGTGGCAATGGCATCAGGAAGTGATGCGGCAGCACAGGCGTCACAGCTTGTTTTGTTAGATTCTAACTTTGCCTGTATGCCATCAGTTGTAATGGAAGGAAGAAGAGTTGTAAATAACATTGAACGTTCAGCAAGTTTGTTTCTTGTTAAAAATATTTTCTCATTCCTTTTATCACTATTTTCTGTATGCTTTATGATAAATTATCCATTGGAGCCATCACAGATTTCGCTGATTAGTATGTTTACAATAGGTGTTCCGGCATTTTTCCTTGCCCTACAGCCTAATAAAAACATTATTCAGGGACACTTCCTATCCAATGTGCTTATAAAAGCATTGCCGGCAGGTATTACAGATTTCCTTGTTGTAGGAGCGCTTGTAGTATTTGGTCAGGTATTTGAAGTAGGTGAAACTGATATATCAACAGCCTGCACAATGTTACTTGCAATAGTGGGATTTGTAATTCTTTATAACATTAGTAAGCCTATGAATGCACTTCGCTGGTGTGTTTGGGGCGGATGTATTGTAGGACTTTTAGGTTGCAGTATTTATCTTGGAGATTTATTTGCAATGCGCGGTATGTCTACGAAATGCATTATGTTATTTGTGGTATTTGCCATAATTACAGAACCGGCATTAAGATATAGTACAATATTAATCGAAAAGATTGGTCGAAAGATAGTAGGCTGGATTGAAAAACGAAGAAAAGCAAAAATTATAAAATAAATTAGGATAAGGACTTCGTGTATTCGGGGTCCTTATTATATTATGAAAGTATACGATTACATCAAATAGTTGAGTTACAACAATAGGTGTAATTAATGAAGGAGAGGGATAAAATATGGATGAAATGGTTGTTTTGTTAATACCGTTGCTTGGAACAACCCTAGGTGCGGCAATGGTATTTTTTATGAAAGACAATATTAATGCAAAGATTGAAAAGACTCTACTTGGTTTTGCAGCAGGAGTTATGATTGCGGCAAGCGTATGGTCACTTCTTATTCCGGCAATTGATATGTCTAAGGAACAGGGGAGAATAGCCTGGCTTCCTGCAGCTGTAGGCTTTATGCTTGGAATTTTGTTTTTACTTTTAATTGACAGCATTGTGCCACATTTACATTTGGACAGCGATAAGCCGGAGGGTGTAAAGAGTAAATTTTCAAAAACAACAATGATGATGTTTGCAGTTACAATTCACAACATTCCTGAGGGAATGGCAGTGGGTGTAGCGTATGCAGGAGCGATTATGGGACATAGCAAGTTAAGTCTTACTGCAGCTGTTGCATTGTCAATAGGTATTGCAATACAGAATTTTCCGGAAGGTGCCATTATTTCAATGCCTCTAAAGGGACAGGGAATGAGTAAGATGAGGGCATTTAAGTGTGGGTTCCTTTCAGGTGTTGTAGAACCTATAGGTGCATTTATAACTATACTTCTTACATCAAAGATTATTGTAATATTGCCATATCTTTTGGCATTTGCAGCAGGTGCAATGATTTATGTTGTAATAGAAGAATTAATTCCTGAGTCACAGTCAGGTGAGCATACTAATATAGGAACAATAGGTGCAGCAATTGGATTTGTTCTTATGATGGTACTTGATGTGGCGTTAGGTTGATAAATGTGCTAAAATATACTGACGGTGTTAAAAATTGATAGGGTTCATTAGTTACATATTAATCAAAATTGAGACGAGGAGAAATATTATGAGAAAATCAAAAAAAGTTTTATCGGTTATTCTTAGTTTATCAATGGCATTTAGTATGTCACTTATACAGCCAAATTATCAGGTAAAGGCTGATAACAGTTATTCAGTTTTGGATGCTAATGACAATGGAAAAGAAGAGGGTGCGGAAGTTACACCTATTGATATTAGTTCAGGAAAAGTTCAGATAGACTGGTCTAATGTTAAGGATAGTTATGAGTTTGTTGGAAAGAGAATAACTCCAATAGTGTTATTATCTTATAAAGGAAAGAATTTAAACCCTATGGCTGATTATACAGTTACGTACAAGAACAATTTTTATCCGGGCAAGGTAACTATGATTATTAAGGGAATTGATGGTTATACAGGACAGATAACAAAGGAATTTCAGATTGTAAAAAAAGAAATAGGCAATGTAACTATTAGAACAGAATTTGAAAATAAACAATTGAAAATTACTGTCAATAATGGTAGTTACGCAATGACAAAAGGAACTGATTATGATTATACTGTAGAAACAGATGTAAAGGGTAAGATTACAATTACTTTCACAGGATTAGGTGATGATTATACAGGAACCTATGTTAGAACAATTGAGGCAGAAGACAATCCTAATGCGCCTAAAGAAACAGAAACTATTGAGGTTTCAAAGGCAAAGGTTAAATATGCCAAAAACAAAAAAGGCAAAAAGATTAGTCTTAAGTGGGCTAAGATTTCTAAAGTTACAGGATATAATGTAAGATATGCCACAACAAAGAAAAAGCTTAAAAAAGCTAAGGTTAAAAACATCAAAACCAATACTCCAAAATACACTATTAAAAAACTTAAAAAGAAGAAATATTATGTTCAGGTAAGAGCATATAGAACTGTTAATGGCAAGAAGATTTATGGTGACTGGAGCAAGGTTAAAAGTGTTAAAGTAAAGAAGTAATGAATTATACATAGAGCTATAATGAAATGATATTGATAAATGTATGGAAAGTAAAGTATAATCATTGCAGCAACTAGGAAACGAGAGATTAAGCAGAAAATGAAAGAGAAACATTTAGACAATTTTGTAAAAGGACTAAAAAATGGTATTCCAATAGCATTGGGGTATTTTGCAGTAGCATTTACACTTGGAATACAGGCAAAGAATGCAGGAATAACGGCATTTCAGTCAGCAGTGGCAAGTTTTGGATTGCATGCCTCAGCGGGGGAATATATTGCATTTACTCTTTTTGGGGCCAACGCAACCATTTTTGTAATGGTAATGATGGAGGTTGTCGCCAATGCCAGATATCTTTTAATGTCCTGTGCGTTAAGCCAGAAGATTCCCGCAGACACTCCAATATGGAAAAGACTTATAATGGGATATTTTATAACAGATGAAATATTTGGAGCTTCAATATCTGTAGCAGGAAAGCTTGATCCTTATTATATTTTTGGACTTGCGGCAGTTGCCTCACCGGCATGGTGTGTAGGTACGGCGCTAGGTGTTTTGATGGGCAACGCATTGCCAATCAGAGTTGTAAGTGCTTTAAGTGTAGGTCTTTATGGTATGTTTATGGCATGCATAATTCCTGAGGGGAAAAAGAACAAAATAGTAGCAGGAGTAATAGTTGTAAGCTTTGTTTTAAGTTACATATTTAATACACTTTCTGTTTTTGCAGGAATTTCATCAGGTGTAAAAATTATGATTTTGACTGTTATTATTTCATTAGCGGCAGCAATATTATTTCCGGTAAAGGAGGAAGAAAATGCATAACATATATATATGTCTTCTTGCAATGGCTATTGCAACCTATGCAATCAGAGTGCTTCCGTTAACATTAATTAGAAAAGAAATTACAAATAAATACATAAAGTCATTTTTGTATTATGTGCCTTATGTAACATTGGCGGTAATGACATTTCCGGCAATCCTTACAGCCACACAGAGTATGTGGTCAGGTCTGATTGCATTAATTGGTGCGATTCTTTTGGCTTGGAAAGGTGGAAATCTTTTTCAGGTTGCAATAGTAAGTTGTGCGCTGGTATTTATTGTGGAATTGATAATTGTTTAAGAAGCAAATAATTTATAGAAGAGTAGGTTTTATAAAAATATGACTGTCCAAAGAAGTCATATTTTATTAAAGAAAGCATAGTTATTAAGGAAAGCGGGTTCGTTATGACAAGAATAGAAAAGAAAGAAATTTTGTCAGATGAAAAAACTAAAAAAGTAGCAATGCAGGTGTCTACAGTTAGTATTGTAGTTAATCTGCTTTTGTCAGTATTTAAATTGTTGGCAGGTATTATAGGAAAATCGGGCGCCATGGTTTCTGATGCCATTCATTCTGCGTCTGATGTTTTTAGTAGTTTTATAGTAATAATAGGCGTTAGCCTTGCAGGAAAAGAATCTGATGAAGGTCATCAGTATGGCCATGATAGATTAGAGTGTGTTGCAGCTATTATTTTGGCAGTGGTACTTCTTATAACAGGAGCAGGAATTGGCATAGATGGTGTAAATAAAATAATAAATGGAACCAATGGCAATCAAACAATTCCGGGAATAATAGCAATGGTTGCAGCGATTGTATCTATTGCAACAAAGGAATGGATGTATTGGTTTACAAGATCTGCTGCAAAAAAGATTAATTCAGGGGCAGTAATGGCTGATGCATGGCACCACAGGTCTGATGCTCTTTCTTCAATTGGTGCTTTAATAGGTATTATAGGTGCAAGATCAGGATTTCCTATTCTTGACCCTATAGCAAGTGTTATTATCTGTTTATTCATTGCCAAGGCAGCTTATGAAATTTTTAAAGATGCAATAGATAAGATGGTTGACAAGTCATGTGATGAAGAAGTTGAGAGAAAAATGGCCAACATTATTTTGAGTCAAAAAGGTGTAGTTTCACTTGATTTACTTCATACACGTCTTTTTGGAGCAAAAATATATGTGGATGTTGAAATTGCAGCTAATGGCAACATTTCCTTATATAAATCCCATGCCATTGCACAGGAAGTGCATGATGCAATTGAAAAAAACTTTCAGGAAGTTAAGCATTGTATGGTTCATGTAAATCCGGCTCCAAAGTTTAAAGGATATTTGCTTTGCAGTGATTGTGACGGTACATTAACTTATGGGGAAGAGGTTTTGTCAGAAGAAAACGTTAAGGCCATTAAATATTTCCAAAAAGAAGGTGGAATATTTACTTTGGCAACGGGAAGATTTCCTGAATATGCTGATAAGTTTAAGGATAGATTCAAGGTTAACGCACCAATAGTTGCTTTAAATGGAGCGGTTCTTTACGACAAGGATAATGAGCAGATTATTGAAAAGTGGCCAATGGCAAAAGAGGATTGCTACAAACTTGTAAAATATGTTAATGATAACTGGACGAAAGTTTGGGAATATTGGATTAATTATACAGCTCACGACAGCAAGGAATTTAAACCACTTGAAAGTGCTCCTGGAGATGGAAGTCTTGAGAAGTTGTTTGATAGTATTGGAGACGAAGTTTTTAAGATTTTATTTATTCAGGATGAAGAAGTTACGGTTGCAATGCAAAAAGACTTAAAGGAGAAGTTTGGCAATAAGTTTAGATTTGATACAAGCTGGCCTAACGGTCTTGAAATTCAAAGAGTGGATAGTGGCAAAGGCATAGCCGTAGAGTATTTAAAGAAACACTTTAACCAGCATATTCATACAACGATTGGAGTGGGAGACCAGGAAAATGACATTTCGTTGTTGCAGAATTGTGACATTGGTTATGCAGTTGGCAATGCCAAGGAGAATGTTAAAAAGTTGGCAGACAGAGTTACTGTTCCAAACACTGAAAATGCCATAAAAGCAATAATTGAAGATTTAGATAAGCAAAATTATTGATAAAATCTAATAAAAATCAACAAAAAACAAAGAATTTTTTTACAGTCGGTTTACACTGGCTGTTTTTTTGTGTATAATATTAGTTCGACCGACAAAAAATAATTTTGTGGTCAGTTTAGTGTGCAAAAAACACATGTATGATAAACTAAGTTTCTTAGTTAGAAAGGATGCTGTATTGAAAAAGGAAGAATTTACTCAAAAAGTAGCAGAACTGATTGAATTGGCTCATAAGAAGGAAGACCGACTTACAATTAATGAGATTCAGGATTTCTTTAAAGATGATGATTTGACAGAAAAGCAAAAAACTGATGTTATAACAGAATTAACAGGAAAGAAAATCAATGTCAACATGGGAGTAGACGTAAACGAGCCAAAGGCACCTAAAGCTGATAGTGCAAAGAGTGATGATGCCGATAATGATTTCCCGGAAGAAGGCGAGGCAACAGTTGATCTTGTTGCAGAACCTACAGATGAGGATATTGCAATGGTAGCAGCAGACGAAGGAGACTTACTGGAACCTACAGACGAGAATTTTGAAAATGATGAAGAAGAGACAGTAGAATTTGATGCTGTAGATTTGCTCGAGGGTGTAGGAACAGAGGATCCGGTTCGTATGTACTTGAAAGAAATAGGAACAGTTCCACTGTTAACAGCAGACGAAGAATTAGAACTTGCCAAGCGTAAGACAGAAGGCGACATAGTTGCCAAAGAAAAGTTAATAGAGGCTAACTTAAGATTAGTAGTTAGTATTGCAAAAAGATATACCGGTCGAGGAATGAGTTTTTTAGACTTAGTACAGGAAGGTAATCTTGGCTTAATTAAGGGTGTAGAAAAATTTGACTACACAAAAGGATACAAATTAAGTACATATGCAACATGGTGGATTAGACAGTCAGTAACAAGAGCGTTAGCTGACCACGCAAGAACAATTCGTGTACCGGTTCATATGGTTGAAACAATTAATAGAATGTCAAAGATGCAGCGTAAGCTTACATTAGAGTTAGGTTATGAACCATCTACTAAAGAACTTGCTACAGCATTAGATATGACAGAAGAAAAAGTACTTGAAATCATGCAGATTGCAAGAGAACCTGCATCACTTGAAACACCAATCGGTGAAGAAGATGATTCAAACTTAGGTGATTTCGTAGCTGATAACAACACAGTTACACCTGAAGCCAACATTGAATCAGTAATGCTTCGTGAACACATAGATGTTTTATTACAGGACTTAAAGGACAGAGAAAGAGAAGTCATCATCTTAAGATTTGGTTTAAGAGACGGTCACCCTCGTACACTTGAAGAAGTAGGAAAAATCTTCAATGTAACAAGAGAACGTATCAGACAGATTGAAGCCAAGGCATTAAGAAAGCTTCGTAACCCTGTTAGAAGTAAGAAGATTAAAGATTTTTTGAATAACTAGATATTATTTGATTATGTTAAAAGGACTTCCGGAAGGGAGTCCTTTTGTTGTATCTGAAAGGCTATGGATATGTTAGACCGGATTTTGTGGTGCTTAATAAAAAAACTCACTACTGCCGGGCTAGTGCCAGGAGGATGTTCACTAATATAGTGAAATGTGTGGCTTTTGTATATTGTAAGCTTTATAATTTTAAACTACAGGTTTAATTTATTAAGGTTTTCACCTATCCAATATAAATTAAATAAGCCAAACCTTAAAAAAATAAGAAAAAGGCTACCCAAACTTAATTTTACTTGATTTTCATACGAAAATAGTTTATAAAATTAAGTAACAAAATAAAGAAGGGTACAAAGACGTACAACAGTTATAGCTGATGTGGTTTTTGTGCCCTTTTTTGTTACTTACAAAATAAATTTTTGTAAATTGATTACTTTATTTATTAAGGTTAGTTATTATCAAACATTTATATAAAGGAGGAAAATCATGAATCAAAATGAATTATTCAGAAAAGCAAAAGAAGATGGATTATATGATCCACGTTTTGAGCATGATAACTGCGGTATTGGTGCTGTAGTTAATATTAAAGGTGTGAAAAGTCATGCAACAGTGGAAAATGCTTTAAAGATTGTAGAAAATCTTGAACATAGAGCAGGTAAGGATGCCGAGGGAAAAACCGGTGACGGTGTTGGTATCTTATTACAGATTTCACATAAATTCTTTAAGAAAGTTACCAAGTCTTTAGGGTTTGAAATAGGTGGAGAAAGAGAATACGGTGTAGGTATGTTCTTTATGCCACAGGATGAACTTAAAAGAAAACGTGAAATGAAAATGTTTGAAATTATAACTGAAAAAGAAGGTCTTGAATTTTTAGGATGGAGACAGGTTCCTGTACATCCTGAAGTTTTGGGGTCAAAAGCAGTAGAATGTATGCCTTGCATTATGCAGTGTTTCATTAAGAAACCTGAAGGTTTAAGCAAAGGCATTGAATTTGATAGAAAATTATATATTGTAAGAAGAGTCTTCTCACATAGTAACGGTGGTACTTACACAGTATCATTATCAAGCAGAACTATTGTATATAAGGGAATGTTCTTAGTAGGTCAGTTAAGATTATTCTTTGATGATTTACAGGACAAGAGTTATGAATCAGCAATTGCATTAGTACATTCAAGATTTTCAACTAATACAAACCCAAGCTGGAGAAGAGCTCATCCTAACAGATTTATAGTTCATAATGGAGAAATAAATACAATCCGTGGTAATGCAGATAACATGCTTGCAAGAGAAGAATCAATGAACAGCGAGTATATGAACAATTCATTACAGAAGGTTATGCCTGTAGTTGACACTAACGGTTCTGACTCAGCTATGCTTGATAATACTTTGGAATTTTTAGTAATGAATGGTGTTGATCTTCCACTTGCTGTTATGATGTGTATTCCTGAACCATGGGAAAAGAACGACACAATAAGCCAGACTAAGAAAGACTTCTATCAGTATTATGCAACGATGATGGAACCTTGGGATGGCCCTGCATCAATTCTTTTCTCTGATGGTGATTACATGGGAGCAATTCTTGACAGAAATGGTCTTAGACCTTCAAGATATTACATTACAGATGATGACCAGCTTATCCTTTCATCAGAAGTAGGTGTTCTTGAAATTGATCCTGCAAAGATTGTTGTAAAAGAAAGATTAAGACCGGGCCGTATGCTTTTAGTTGACACAGTTAACGGTAAGTTAATTGACGATGATGAATTAAAAGAATCATATGCAACAAGAAAGCCATATGGTGAATGGTTAAATAATAACCTTGTTAACTTAAAGGACATTCATATTCCTAACGTAAAAGTTGAAACATATGAAAAAGAAGAACGCCAGAGACTTCAGAAAAACTTTGGATACAGCTTTGAAGACCTTCAGAGAATTATTCCAATGGCTAACACAGGAAATGAAGCTACAAAGGCAATGGGTAAGGATACACCACTTGCAGTGTTAAGTGAGAGAACACATCCATTATTTAACTATTTTAAACAGTTATTTGCTCAGGTTACTAACCCTCCAATTGATGCAATCAGAGAAGAAATAGTTACTTCAACATCAGTTTATCTTGGAAAAGACGGTAATATATTAGAAGAAAAACCTGACAACTGCAATGTATTAAAGATTAACAATCCTATTTTGACAAATACGGATATTTTAAAACTTAAAAATATTAAAGAGCCAGGATTTAAGACAGCAGTTGTACCTATTGTATATTACAAAGGTATTAAGCTTGAAAAGGCTATTGAACAGGTATATGTAGAAGTTGATAAGGCACACAAAGACGGAGCAAACATTATTATTCTTTCAGACAGAGGTGTGGATGAATATCATGTACAGATTCCTTCATTGCTTGCAGTTTCAGCAGTACATCAGTACCTTGTAAAAACAAAGAAGAGAACAACATTATCATTAGTTCTTGAAAGTGGTGAACCAAGAAGCGTACATCATTTTGCAACATTATTAGGTTATGGTGCCAGTGCAGTTAACCCTTATCTTGCACATGAAACAATTAAGCAAATGGTTGACGAGGGAATGATTAACAAAGATCCATATGCAGCAATTGATGATTACAATGAAGCAATTTTAAGTGGAATAGTAAAGATTGCATCAAAGATGGGTATTTCAACAATTCAGTCATATCAGGGCTCACAGATTTTTGAGGCAGTAGGTATAAGCAGTGACGTAATCAACAAATATTTCACAGGAACAGTAAGTCCTGTTGAAGGTATTACTTTAGATGATATAGAAGAAAGTGTAGATAAGCTTCACTCAACAGCATTTGATCCATTGGAATTAGATGTAGACTTAACACTTGAAAGTTCAGGTGACCACAAGCTTAGAAGTGGAAAGGAAGAGCATAAATATAATCCGGCAACAATTCATACACTTCAGATGGCTACATGGACAAACAACTATCAGTTATTTAAACAGTACACACATATGATAGATGAAGAAATGGCACCGGTACATTTAAGAGGTTTAATGGACTTTAATTATCCTGAAAACGGTGGCATTCCAATTGACCAGGTTGAAAGTGTGGACTCAATTGTTAAAAGATTTAAGACAGGTGCCATGTCATATGGTTCAATTTCACAGGAAGCGCATGAAACAATGGCAATTGCCATGAATATGATTGGCGGCAAATCTAACAGCGGTGAAGGTGGAGAAAGTATTGAACGTCTTACAATTGGAAAAGATGGTTTAAATAAATGCTCAAAGATTAAACAGGTTGCATCAGGACGTTTTGGTGTTACATCAAGATACCTTGTAAGTGCCGAAGAAATTCAGATAAAAATGGCACAGGGTGCAAAACCGGGTGAAGGTGGACATTTACCTGGAAAGAAAGTTTATCCTTGGGTAGCAAAAACAAGATATTCAACACCGGGGGTAAGTCTTATTTCACCACCACCACATCATGATATTTATTCAATTGAAGATTTGGCACAGCTTATTTACGACTTAAAGAACGCTAACAGAGATTCAAGAATTTCAGTTAAGCTTGTATCAGAAGCAGGTGTTGGTACAGTTGCAGCAGGTGTTGCAAAAGCAGGTGCACAGGTTATTTTAGTATCAGGTTTTGATGGAGGCACAGGTGCAGCTCCTGAAAACTCAATTTATAATGCAGGTCTTCCTTGGGAACTTGGGCTTGCAGAGGCACACCAGACACTTATAGCTAACGAACTTAGAAATAAGGTAGTAGTTGAAACAGACGGAAAATTAATGAGTGGTCGTGACGTAGCCATTGCAGCAATGCTTGGTGCGGAAGAATATGGTTTTGCAACAGCTCCACTTGTAACTATGGGATGTGTAATGATGAGAGTATGTAACCTTGATACTTGTCCTGTAGGTGTTGCAACACAGAACCCTGAACTTAGAAAGAGATTTAAGGGTAAACCTGAATATGTAGTAAACTTTATGAAGTTTATCGCTCAGGAATTACGTGAATATATGGCAAAACTTGGCATTAGAACAGTTGATGAATTGGTAGGTAGAGTAGACTTACTTAAAGTTAAGGATGGCGTAAGCGAAGGAAAAGCTGACGAAGTTTGTCTTTCAAAAATCCTTAATGCTGATTTTGCTGATGTTAGAGTTAAATATGATAAGAAGAATGTATATGACTTTAAGCTTAATGAAACAAAAGATGTTACAGTATTGATTAAGAAACTTGGTAAGGCTCTTGAACAGAAGAAACCTGCTTCAGTTGAAGTTGATGTAACAAATATTGACAGATCATTTGGAACAATCTTTGGTTCAGAAATTACAAAGAAATACAATGACACATTAGAAGATGATATGTATACAGTAAAATGTAACGGCGCAGGCGGACAGAGCTTTGGTGCTTTCATTCCAAACGGTCTTACAATTGAGCTTACAGGTGATAGCAATGACTACTTAGGCAAGGGACTTTCAGGTGGTAAGATTATTGTTAAGCCACCTAAGGAATCTAAGTTTAAGCAGGATGAAAATATTATAATCGGTAACGTTGCATTATATGGTGCAACAAGCGGAAAAGTTTACATTAACGGTGTGGCAGGAGAACGTTTCTGCGTAAGAAACTCAGGTGCCACAGCAGTAGTTGAAGGTGTAGGCGACCACGGTTGTGAATATATGACAGGTGGTAAAGTTGCAGTAATCGGAAAAGTTGGAAAGAACTTTGCAGCAGGTATGAGCGGCGGTGTTGCTTATGTGTTAGATGAAAATAATGATTTGTATAGAAAAGTAAACAAGTCACTTGTATCAACAGAAGAACTTTCAAACAAGTACGATGTATTAGAATTAAAGGCAATGATTGAGGATCACGTAAAATATACTAACTCAATTAGAGGTAAGGAAATTTTAAATGATTTTGAAGAATATCTTCCAAAATTCAAAAAGATAATACCATATGATTACAAGAAAATGCTTAATGCAATTGCAAAGATGGAAGAAAAAGGATTAAATCCGGAACAGGCACAGATTGAAGCATTTTACGCTGCAACAAGATAGGAGGAATAGCAATGGGTAAGCCAACAGGATTTTTAGATTATGATCGTGAAGATGCAAAGGCATCTTCACCTAAAGAAAGAATAAAAAACTTTAACGAATTTCATGAACATTTATCTGAAGAAAAGCAAAAATGCCAGGCAGCAAGATGTATGGATTGTGGCGTGCCATTTTGCCAAAATGGTAAAGTAATATCAGGTATGGTATCAGGCTGTCCTCTGAACAATCTGGTTCCTGAATGGAATGATCTTTTATATCATGGAAATATGGAACAGGCATATAACCGTCTTCACAAGACTAACAACTTTCCTGAATTTACTTCAAGAGTTTGTCCTGCACTTTGTGAAAAAGCATGTACATGTAGTCTTTATGGAGATGCAGTAAGTGTTAGAGACAACGAATATAGCATAATAGAAAATGCTTACAAGGAAGGATATGCATCAGCCAAAACTCCGTCAGTTAGAACAGGCAAAAAAGTAGCTGTAATCGGTTCAGGCCCTTCAGGACTTGCAGTTGCAGATCAGTTAAATAAGAGAGGTCACAGTGTAACCGTATATGAACGTGATGACAGAGTAGGCGGACTTCTTATGTATGGAATTCCAAATATGAAGCTTGAAAAACACGTTATTGACAGAAAAGTTAATATTATGAAAGAAGAAGGAATAAAGTTTATTACAGGTGTAAATGTTGGAAAAGACATTAAAGCATCAGTATTATTAAAACAATATGACAAAGTGGTATTAGCATGTGGTTCAAGAAATCCTAGAGATATAAAGGCAGAAGGAAGAGATGCTAAGGGAATCTATTTTGCAGTAGACTTTTTAACATCAACAACAAAAAGCTTATTAGATAACGATTTAAAAGAAGGCACATTTATTTCAGCCAAAGGTAAAGACGTTGTTGTAATTGGTGGTGGTGACACAGGAAATGACTGTGTTGGTACAGCTATAAGACATGGTGCAAAAAGCGTTATACAGTTAGAAATGATGCCAAAAGCACCGGATAAACGTGCAGAAAACAATCCATGGCCTGAATGGCCAAAAATCTGCAAAACAGATTACGGTCAGGAAGAAGCCATTGCAGTATTTGGCAATGATCCAAGAATATATCAGACAACAGTAAAAGAGTTTAAAAAGGACAAGTCAGGAAATCTTACAAAACTTGTACTTGTAAAACTTGAAGCTAAGAAAGATGAGAAAACAGGCAGATTAAATATGGTTGAAATACCTGGAAGCGAATATGAAGTAAACTGTCAGTTAGTTCTTATTGCAGCAGGATTTTTAGGTAGTGAAAATTATGTTACAAAAGAATTTAAGGTAGATATAACAGACAGAACAAATGTGGCTACAAAGGCAGGAAAGTACGCAACAAGTGTTCCAAACGTATTTACAGCCGGAGATATGCACAGAGGCCAGTCATTGGTAGTATGGGCAATTCGTGAAGGCCGTGACTGCGCAAGAGAAGTGGATGAGTCACTGATGGGATATACAATGCTATAGAGTGGTTTATTATAATTCAAAAGTGAATAAAAAGTAACAAACTATAAATAATATTAAAGCTATACTTAGAAGATAGTTTTACCATTGTAAGATGGGAGAAAATCATACAAGTATAGCTTTTTTGACCATTTAAACAAATATTTTAGAAAGTATAGTTTTTTTACTAAAAAACTTGAACTTAAAATTAAGAAATGATAAAATGGTTTTTGTCGGCAAAATAAAAAACATTAATGTTATTGGGGTGACTATATTAATGCGCAAATATATGGTTGCAATTAATGAAGAGCAGAAAATACTATGAGAAAAATTTAAAAACAAATTTTCGTGTCAGGAATTTTGATAAGTGGTGTATACTGTGTTGCTGTTAGTGCAAAATCATTAGGAAAGTTTACTTTTGACATAGACCGTGCTGTTTATGGAAACACAGGATACTCTATAGAAGCAAAAGACACATGGACCACATCAACAGCAAATGGAATAAGATATTCAGATGGGAAAAAAGTCACAAAAAGTTACCAAATACAATTAAACAAAAAGGGAATAGGTGGTTGCACAAAATGGTCACCTAAGATGTCGGCTGATGGCGATAGTCATAAAGCTGATTTTGGAAAACTTTCAAAGGGAACATATTATATTAATGTGTCAAATGCAGACTATCAGAGTGGATTGGTTTATTTTCACATAAAAGGTGGAGGACATATTAGGCAGTAACTATATTTCAATAACAGAAAGAAAGGTAGCGTATTATGAAAAAAATTATTACAGCAAAAGGGTTAACAAAATCATATGATGGAATTCATAATATACTTAGTGATGTTAACATTGAAATAGAAGAAGGTTCTAAGAATTTAATTATCGGAGAGAGTGGTTGTGGTAAGACCACTCTCTTATCTATATTAGAAGCAATTGAGAAGCCTGACAGTGGAGTGTTAACCATTAAGGATTATGATGTGTATGGAATGAAGTCAAAAGAACTGACAAAGTTTAGGGGAGAGAATATAGGTGTTGTATTTCAGAATTATCAATTAATTCAGGAATTGACAGCAATAGACAATATTAAATTACCGGCAGTTATTAACAAAAAGAATATTAATGAAAAATATTTAAAATGGCTGATTAAAGCACTTAACATAAAACATTGCATAAAAAGATATCCTGATGAATTATCAGGTGGGGAACAACAGAGAGTGGCAATTGCAAGGGCGATGATATTAAGGCCGGCTATATTGTTTGCAGATGAGCCTACGGGAAATTTGGATGAAGAAAATACAAGATATGTAATGGATTTGGTGGAAATGCTAAATGCCAAATTAAAGGTAACCATAGTAATGGTAAGCCATGACATTACAATGATTAAAAGAATGGATACAGTATTTGAAATCAAAAACAAAAAACTTAGAAGGACAGACTATTATGATTAAAATCGTGACGAAGATTATGGAAAGACGAAAAGTGTCAAATATTATTTTGGCATGCATTATTTTATTATTTTCTATTATTTCATTTATATCTATAAGTATATCACAGCAGACCTACAGTCAGAAGCTTAAATTGGCACTAAAAGAATATGGTGGATTTTCACAGGCAATCATTCCAATAAAAGATGATGAATATAATAAATTAATAAAGAACAATTTTAAACTTGGAAGTTTTTACTGTCAGGATGTTTTTTGTATCAAAAATAAAAAATATACAGTAGGTTATGTTGATAATAACTTTGAAAAGATGGCAAATATAAAGCTTATAAAAGGGAAAAAACCTAAAGATGGGCAGATTATTATTGAAGAAATTCTTGAACAGGTTTTGAACAAAAGTATCAATGATACTTTGGAAATTAATGGAAAATTTTATAAAATTTCAGGTGTATGTAATAATTATGCATCAGTGTTACCATTAAATGAAAAACACTTTGCAGGAGAAAGTGATTATCCGCAGATTATAAAAGGAGGCAAATTTAAAGGAACAAAATCTACAGTTGTAGGATTTAATTCTTTGGAAGAAGTAAGTAATAACTTAAAAGGAAGCGGGCATAGAATAGAAAAATACATAGAAGATAGTACAAGAATATGTAATAACGCGGACTTGTATGATAAGGGATTAGAAAAATGTGTGAATATTAAAAAATCAACGGTGTTTTTTATTATTGTTGTTCAGTTATCATTGTTTATATTTTTATATTCGGTTTTTCAAAACAAGTTCTATTATTCAGGAAGCACAGTTGCAATAATACAGAACTTAGGAGTTACCAAAGGAAAAAGTGGATTGATTATAGCAGGTCAGATATTTTTAATATGTGCTCCGGCAATTATTTTTGAAGCAGTAAAAGGACTAGTTATAATTATCAAAGGCAAAAGCTTATTATATCTTTTTAGCACTGTTACGTTTTTAGGAATTTACGGAATTATAATTTTGATTTTTTATTATAAGGCATATAAGAATGTTGAAATAACCAAATCTATAAGAGCAGATAGATTTTCTATGGAAAGAAAACAGATTGTCCGTTTAAAAGAAAATACAAGGTTAGGTTCGCTTTTTACAAGAATAAATGTTGTATCAGTTCTTGTAATGAGTTGTATATTAATAAGTGGATTTATTCCAATTAATGAGGCAAAATATATAAAAAAACAGATCAAAGAAGAAATATTATATCAAATAATATCAACAAAGGCGGAAGGAAGCCGTTGCCATTTAGGGTATAGAATTTTAACTAATGATAATTCAGGATTTTCTATAGATGATGTTGAAAAACTTTCCAAATATGGTTCCTACGTAAATATAGAAAGATGCGTGAATTCATGGCAACAGCCAATGCTGTTAATTAAAAAAGATAAAGTAACAAAGAAAATAAAGCAGTGGGTGAAATCTCAGAGAGAAGAATTTGAAATAAATGAAACGGATAAGAAGATAAAAAATTTTCCAAAGGAAGCTGAAAGTTTTATGCCTATTCCTGCAGTTGATGTTATACAGTTAACTGATAATGAGCGGAAAGACTTTATGAAAAAATACAACGTAAAAAAAGATGAAACAGTGGTATTTAATGATAGTGGGATGGATTTATCTTCAATACTAAAAGATGAAGCTACCTTGGGAAAAGTTACAATAAGCAAAGGAAGATATACATTTAATAAATATTCACTACATATAAGCAGAGTAATAAATAAAAAGTATAGCAATCCTAACGTATTAGGAGAAGGTTTAATAACTATAGTTGTGCCAAAAAGCAATGTTAAGATTGAAAGTCTTATTAGTGGATATAATGATATTTTTATAGAAGCAAAAAATAATATTGATGTTTTTAATCTTAAGGACAGTAAGGCCGGTGAAGAGTTGAAAAAACTTGACAGTGAAGTTAATAGGATTAGTGGAAAAATTCAGTCAGGAGAAATAAAATCCAAAATTAATTCTTATAATGAACAAAAAAGTTACATTAAGCTACTTAATATAAACAGTATAGTTAGTATGATTTTTGTATTTATGTCAGCTATTATATTTTTCTTTAATGAAGCAAAAAATATATTAAGGATTAGTGGAAGAAATATGGCAATTGTGTCTGTTCTTGGAATGGAAAAACAAAGAATTATAAGGATGATTTTTATAAGGTGGCTTAAGGAAATCGGATTGTCGATTGTTCTTGATTTTAGTATCTTGTCAATTTATATTTCGGTTGTACAAATACCACCTACCATGTTAACAATATTATATAATTTAGTAATTGTTGTTGTGATTTCTATGATCAGCCGTTTGATTATAGCAGGCAATATTAATAAAACAAAAGAAGTAGACTGGCTAAGAGGAAATATATAAAAAGCAGACCAATTTTGAATTAAAGTTTTAAAGAAAGTGTTTGGCTGAATATAAGCTATTGTGGTATAATACTTTAGTTCAGATGATTTATTTTTGGAGGATAATATGAAAGTATTAATGTTTAACGGAAGCCCTAAAGCTAAGGGCTGTACATATACAGCATTGGAAGAGATGGCTAAAGTCTTAAATGAAGAAGGCATTGAAACAGAGATCATGCATGTAGGAGCACACCCACAGGGAAGTTGTATGGGCTGTGGCGGTTGTTCAAAAACAGGTGAATGTGTGTATGGTGGAGAAGTAGTTGAAGCAGCAAAGAAGCTTAAAGAAGCTGACGGAGTCGTTTTTGGAAGCCCTGTTCATTATGCATCAATTAGTGGAAATATGATGGGATTTCTTCATAGATTATCATGGAGTGCAGGAAAGGATTTGAAATATAAGCCGGCAGCTATGGTTGTAAGTGCAAGAAGAGCAGGAACAACAAGTGCTCTTGATGAAATTGCAAAGATACCTGAGTTTTTCCATATGCCATTAATTAACGGAAATTATTGGCCAATGGTTCACGGAAGCACACCTGATGATGTAAGAAAAGATGAAGAAGGTCTTCAGATAGTAAGAAATATTGGACGAAATATGGCTTGGATTTTGAAGTGTATTCAGGTTGGAAAAGAAAATGGAATTGAACATCCACAGCCGGAAGATCCGGTTAAGACTAATTTCATCCGTTAATAAAACTGTTACAAAATATTTATCTGATTTATAAGAAAGAATGGTAGAGTACTGACTAAGGGTAAGTGCTAACTTAAAAACGGATAGCGAAAGGAGATCTTATGAAAGACCAGACTATTATTGACAATGAAGCAGAGAACAAGGATTTACATAATGCTTCAGAAGAGAAAGCAGAAAACAAAGATTTACGCAATGCTTCAGACAAGAAAGAAAAGAAGAAAGAAAAAGAGAAAGTTGATCCCAAGAAGGAATTTTTCAGTTGGGTAAGAATTTTTGTTGTAGCCATTGCTTTGGCATTGTGCATTAATAATTTTCTTATAATTAATGCCAACGTACCATCAGGCTCAATGGAGAATACAATTATGACAGGTTCAAGAATGATTGGACTTAGAACAGCTTATTGGTTCAAGGAACCACAGAGAGGTGAAATCATAATTTTCAAATATCCTGATGATGAATCAGAAAACTTCGTAAAGAGAGTAATTGGTTTGCCGGGAGAAAAGGTAACAATTAAAGATTCAAAGATTTATATTAATGACTCAAAAGAACCATTAAAAGAAACATACTTAAAAGAGGATTGGTACTGGGAAAATGGTTCAGAGGAATCCGGTGGAGAGCTTGTATATCAAGTGCCAGAAGACAGTTATTTCGTCTTAGGTGACAACAGAAACAATTCTAAGGATTCAAGACTTTGGACAACAACAAACTATGTAAGCAAGTCAAAGATAATTGCAAAGGCAGAGTTTGTATATTGGCCATGGAAAGTCAAGGGAATGCTGGAAACAGCCAAGTATGATTAGAGTGGATTGATTAATTTAGAATGAAATTAGAATAAGAAAGATTGAAATTATAAAGAAGATGAAAGGTATATCGCTGAAAGGTGGTATGCCTTTTGGTTTTGGGGGAGTATACGAAAAAAATTCGCTTTATGCAATACTTTTGGGAGCGGCAGGACCGGTCTTTCGGCTGCGATTACGTGTCGTAGAGCGAAAACGTTATGTCACACGTAATTTATTCAAATTTTCATATATTTTCGTTTCTAATTACGTGTCGTGGAACGAAAACGCTACACCACAAGTAATTTATTCAAATTTTCGTATATTTTCGTTTCCAATTACGTGTCGTGGAACGAAAACGCTACACCACAAGCAATTTATTCAAATTTTCATATATTTTCGTTTCTAATTACGTGTCAGAGAATAAAAATGTTATATCACACGTAAGCTTGCCTAGTCGCAGGCAATTACGGAATATAGAACCGAAAATGTTGTGACATCCGTAATGGGTATCGTAAACTGGTCTATACTGAACCCCCAGGGCGTGTACACCGCCCTGGATGACTTTGTACCGAAAATGAGAAGAGAAATCTTCAAAAAAATCAGCTTACTTAAAAGGCATTTCTCACACAAAAATATGACAAATCAAATAACTTGTAAGATATTTTGTACACCATATTTTTCCAACCTATAATTTTCCTATAAAAATGTAAAAAATATATAATAAAAATATTTCAAATTGTGTTATTTTGTAATGAAAATGTTATAATAATGTGATAAATGAAAAAAGGACGAGCAACGTAAGAGAATGAAAAAGAAAATTATAGTGGCATCAGTGTTTACAGTAGCCTTAATTGGCGGAATTATAGGAATTAAATCTGTTTCAGGAGGACATCACACAAGTGGAGCGGAGACGAAGATTGTACAGAAAACAACAATTCAGGAAACAACTACGGCAGTGCAACATGAGACAAAGGCACCTGTAGAAACTAAGAAAAAGGTTGATTTGATTTTTCCTGAAAATTATAAGAATGTAAGTGCAATAAAGATTGAAAAGAAGAAGGTCAAGTCTGAAGATGATTCAGATGAGATGGTTGAAATATACGAGAAGGACGATGAAAAGTCTAAAGTTGTAGGAATCGGTGTAGATGGCAGTTATGTTAAGATTCTTAAAAAAGGAAAAAAATTTTACCAGATTAAATCTGACAAGATTACAGGATATGTTAAGAAAGAAAATGTAGTAACAGGCAAGAAGGCGAAGGAAGTTTTAATTGAAGCCAAGGACGTTATTGTAAAGGTTAAAGCGAAGAAAACAGAACTTAGAAGCGAAGATAATAAGAAATCAAAAGTTTTGTCTAATCTACAGGAGAAGGCAGAATATCCAATAACAGATATAAGCAAGGACAAGAAGTGGATTAAAGTAGAGAGAACATCCACAATGTCAGGATGGGTTAAGACTAAAGATGTTACGGTAAAGATTCACAAGGAATATTTGTATACCCCAGAAGAATATGATGATATGCTTGAGCAGGAATGGGCAGCTAATGCCATTACATATACTTTGGAAGAAACTTCTCTTCCAAAAGAAGGCGAAGCAGCAGAGTTTTTGAAATATGCAACACAATTCCTTGGAAACAGATATGTTTGGGGTGGAACAAGTCTTACAAGCGGAGCAGACTGTTCAGGTTTTACAATGTCTTTGTTTAAAAAATTTGGATATAGTTTAAGCAGAACGGCAGCAGAGCAGGCTTACAATGGCAAAACAGTAAAAAGTAACAAGCTTAAACCGGGAGATTTAGTATTTTATCATACTGACAGAAAAAACAAGAATAGAATAAGTCATGTTGCTATTTATATTGGCGACGGGAAGATTCTTCATTCTGCAAACAAGACTCAGGGTGTAATAATTTCAAGACTTGGCAATCCTTGTGCCGCAAGACGCATTTTAAGTGGAAAGTCAGTAAAAAAAGACAAGGATAAAGATAAAGAGAAAACAGCAGTTGTATCAACAAAGAAAGATATTAAACGATTAAATCAGGAAACAACAACTGAAGAAGAAAGTTCAACTGTTGAAATAGAAAAAACGACACAAGTTCCTAATACTACAGAAGTGGAAACAACTACAAAGGTAGAGGAAACTGAAAGTTGTACAGATGAAGAATAAACATAAAAAAGAGTTGTACTAAAAAATGTATAGTAAGTGAGAATGGGCTACTATCTTTGTAAAATAAAATTTGCAAAGATAGTGGCCCATTTAATGTTTTGTGGAATAGGATAAAAGTTGAATTTTTATAGATTATCATAATAAATAATTTCTGATGTGGTAATAAAGTTAAGTTTCTTATAAAGATTATATGCCGGAACGTTTTCTTTTGTAACGTGAAGTATAATATTTTGACATATATTTTTTATATCATATAAAGAATATTGTAAAAGAAGTTTGCTGTAACCATTGCCACGAAAAGCTTCATTAATTTCAACATTATGAATGCATCCACAGGTTTCAAAAATGCTTACGAAACAGGAACCAATGTTGTTATTATCTTTAAAAATCTCAAATATAATTTCATCTTCATTTTCTGTTTTCTTAAAATTAATTGAACAGTCAAAGGATGAAGGCTTTTCGACAATGTTGTCTGTGTTAATAACCATTGAACATTCAGTGGTACTTGGATAATAATCATTGGTTCTAAGAAAATTTGGAGCTGTCTTATTATCTTTTGCAACAGGAATGGAAATATAGAAATCTTCCATTTCATAAGAAAGCTTCTCCATAAGATAATTGCCAATGTTATTATTGCGATATTCGGGCAATACAAAGCCACAAATTTCTGCAGTTGATTCATCTATAAGATAGATGGAAATAAAACCTACAATTGTTTTATCTTTTTTTGCAATAATGACTTTTGAATAATCATCTTCTAAAGTATTATTATCTTTTACATTTTCATTCGGTTCATTATCAATAGTTGTTTCACAATCCTCGTTATCAATAAAAAATGTATTCTTAACATTATCAAATTTATTACATATATTAGCAATATTAGACAGATCTTCATAAAGTTTATCATTTATTTCAGATATAAATTCAAACGTAAGATTATCTAAATCTATTTCAGAACTATTTTTTGCATTAGAATTACAATTATTATTAGAATCACAATTATTATTAGAATCACAATCTGTTTTAAAATTATAGTTCATATTATTAGTCTCCGCTTTCAATAAAAATTACTTAATTAGAGTATCATAAAGATAAAAATAATCCAACAAAAATAGTAAAACCTTATGGAATGTGGTATATTGTTTTAGGTAAAATCAATATAAAACAGATAATATTAAAATCAAGAATAGAAAGTTAAAAATGGTATAGCATATGAAATTAAAAATAGGTTCTCATGTTGGAATGAGTGGAAAGGATATGCTTTTAGGTTCAGCTAAGGAAGCTTATTCATATGGAGCAAATGTGTTTATGGCTTATACAGGTGCTCCACAAAATACGCGCAGAAAAGAAATAAGTGAATTAAAAATAAAAGAAGCATGGGAGTATATGGCACATCATAATATAGATGAAATAGTGATTCACGCACCATATATTATTAATCTTGCCAATACAATAAAACCGGAAACTTACGAAATAGCAGAAAAGTTTTTGGCAACAGAATTGGAAAGAACAGAGGCAATGGGAAGCAGAATTATGGTTCTTCATCCGGGTTCACATGTTGGAGCAGGAGTTGATGCAGGAATTAATCAGATAGTGAAAGGCATTAACAATGTGCTAACTAAGGATAGTAAGGCATGTATTGCCCTTGAAACAATGGCAGGAAAGGGCAGCGAAATAGGAAGAAATTTTGAAGAACTTGCAAGAATATATGATGGAGTAGTTTACAATGACAAGCTTAGAGTTTGTTTTGATACATGTCATGTTAATGATGCCGGGTATGATCTTGTTAACGATTTAAGCGGAGTTTTTGAAAAGTTTGACAAAGTTATCGGAACAGACCAGATTGGTGTTTTTCATATTAATGATAGCAAGAACGTGCTTGGTGCAGGAAAAGACCGACACGAAAATATAGGTTTTGGAAACATTGGATATGACACTTTAAGACAAATAATTTATATGGAACAGTTTGAAAATATTCCAAAGATTCTTGAAACACCTTATGTTAAAGATCCGGAAAACAGCAAAAAATCTTATGCACCATATAAGTTTGAAATAGAAATGATTAAGAAAGGAGAGTTTAATACTAACTTGCAGAATGAAATCCTGCAAAATGGCAGATAGTATTATGGACAGTTTAATTTATAGCTTAAATGCTACAGTACCCGTTTTTGTGGTTATTGTAGTTGGATATTTACTTAAAAGAATAGGATGGATAAATCAGGGATTTATTGAGGCATCCAATAAAATAAATTTTAAAGTTACTTTGCCGGCACTTTTAATACAGGACATGGTAAACAATAACTTTATGGAAAAATTTGAATTAGGTTATGTTATTTTTTGTGCCGTTGCAACAACAATAAGCATACTTACAATGTGGTTTCTTGCAAGAATTTTTATGAAAGATAAATCAATTATAGGAGAGTTTGTTCAGGCTTCCTACAGAAGCAGCGCTGCAGTACTTGGAGCGGCATTTATCTTAAATATTTATTCAGATACGGGAATGGTTCCACTGATGATAATTGGTGCAGTTCCACTTTACAACATATTTGCTGTAATAATTCTTACAGTGGAATGTCCCGAAAAAGGTGCAGGTCAGTCAAAAACTCTGTCATCAACGTTAAAGGGAATAGCTACAAACCCTATTATTTTAAGTATTGTTGCAGGGGTTATTTTGTCAGTGCTTAATGTACATTTCCCTAAAGTGCTTGATAACACCATTTCTAATTTTTCAAAGATGGCAACACCACTTGCACTTATTGCAATAGGTGGAAGTTTTGAGTTTGGCAAGGCACTTCAAAAGATTAAACCGGCAGTTATAGCAACTGTAATGAAGCTTGTTGGCTGGGCTTTAGTATTCCTTCCAATTGCAATATGGCTTGGATATAGGGACGCAAAATTAATGGCAATAGTAATTATGCTTGCCTCACCAGCAACACCAAGTTGTTACATAATGTCAAGAAGTATGCACAGCGAAGGAACTCTAACAAGCAGTGTTATTGTTTTGACAACAATGTGTTCAGCATTCACAATTACGGCAATTATCTATATTTTAAGAGCAATGGGACTTGTTTAAAAGAAAAAGAAAGGTAATTCATTTAGGAATTATGTGGTATTGAAATGAAAAGAGAAGAACAAAAAATAGAAAATACATGGAAAATGGAAGATATGTATTCTTCTGATCAGGCTATGGAAAATGATTTAGACAAAGCCTTAAAAATGATATCAGAATATAACAAATATAAAGATAATGTTTCGAAGAATAAGGAGACATTATTAGAATATTTGAAATTTAATGATGAAATAAACCTTATAGCAGAAAAAGTTTATGTATATTCCAATCAGAAATATCATGAAGATATGACAAATTCTAAGTATCAGACATATTCCGGTAAAGCTCAAAAATTAGTTGTAGAGCTTGGTAGTGCAACAGCATTTTTTGAACCGGAAATTCTTGAAATGGATGAGAATGTTTTAAAGGAATGGTTGGAAAATAAGGAATTTGCCGATTATAGAAGATATATTAGTGAAATACTAAGAGCAAAGGCTCATACATTAGATAAGAAGACGGAAGAAATTCTTGCAAAAAGTAAACGTATGGCAAGTGCTGCTGACAATATTTATGCTATGTATAATGGAGCAGACATTGATTTCCCAACAGTTAAGGATAAGGATGGCAATGAAATAAAGATAACACATGGCAATTTTGTGCCGATTTTAAGTGGCGCTGACAGACAGCTTAGAAAAGATGCGTTTAAGGCTTTATATGGCACATATGGAAAAATGAAAAATACTATTGCGGCAACATATAATGCCAATGTGGAACAGGCTTGTTTTTATGCTGATGTAAGAAATTATCCTTCAACTAGAGCAATGTATTTGGATGAAAGCAATATTCCGGAGGAAGTCTATGACAACTTAATTGAAGTTGTTCATGAACATATGGACTTAATGCACAGATATGTGTCGCTTAGAAAGAAAGCTTTAGGTGTTGATCAACTTCATATGTATGATGTTTATGCACCTATAGTTGAAACTCCTGATAAAAAAATTCCTTTTGAAAAGGCTAAAGAAATGGTTAAGGCAGGTCTTGCACCAATGGGCAAAGACTATATTAACAAACTTCAGGAAGGTTTTGACAATCGTTGGATAGATATTTATGAAAATGAAGGAAAAAGAAGTGGGGCATATTCATGGGGAGCCTACGGGATACATCCTTATGTTCTTTTAAACTATCAGGGAACATTAGATCATGTATTTACTTTGGCACATGAAATGGGTCACGCCCTTCACTCATATTATTCAGATTCAAACCAGAGCTATATCAATGCCGGATATAAGATATTTGTGGCAGAAGTGGCATCAACATGCAATGAGTCATTATTAATACACTATTTGCTAAAAAATACTGATAACAAGGCTGAAAAAGCTTACTTAATAAATCATTTTCTTGAACAGTTTAAGGGGACATTATATCGCCAGACTATGTTTGCAGAATTTGAAAAAATAACTCATAAGATGGTTGAAGAAGGTGAAACTCTTACAAGTGACATTCTTTGCAAAGTATATTATGATTTAAATAAGCAATATTTTGGCGAAGATATGGTATTAGACGAAGAAATTGCTTTGGAATGGGCAAGAATTCCACATTTCTACAATCCATTTTATGTATACCAGTATGCAACAGGAATTTCTGCTGCAATAGCATTATCTAAGAAAATAATTGAACAGGGCGAAGCAGGAGTTAAGGACTACATGAAATTCTTAACAGGCGGCGGCTCAAAGGATCCGATAGAATTATTGAAGCTTGCAGGAGTTGATATGACAACAAAAGAACCAATAGAAAAAGCACTGGAATTATTTAAAGAATTATTAGACCAGATGGAACAATCCTTTTTATCCATAGATACTAATGCATAATAACAATCCTAAAGGAATAGTAATTAATGAAAAAATATTAAATGCGACAGCATAGAATACAGCTGTTGAGCCGTTTTCACCACATACGGCCTGAAGAATAGGCATTCCCATAAAACCTACGTTAGAGAATACAAGCATATACATATATACGCCCTGTCTTGATTTTACTATATGAAAAGTTTTAAGCATTAGTTTATCATAATATACAATCCTTTCTTTGGCACAAATGTTTGGAAAGACAACATATGTTTAGTTTGATGAATTTGTACTTGTTAAAAAAACAAGACTGTATTATTCTAATTTTATACGAAAATATAGTCAATAAAAATAAATGATTATTGAAAAAAGAAAAAGAAAAAATAAATAAAAAGTAAGTTTTTATAAGAATGGGAGTGTTAATGAACAGAGAAAACTGGCTAAAAAATATTGAAGGTGCTGTTTTTGATTTAGATGGTACCCTTCTCGATAGCTCATGGGTATGGGAAAAGGTAGATGAAAAATTTTTAGGTGACAGAGGCTTTCAGGTTCCGGATGATTATGTAGATGAGATTTCTCCTCTTGGCGCTGAGAGAGCGGCAGTTTATACAATAGAACGATTTGGCTTAAACGAAGACAAAGATGATATTGTAAGGGAATGGATTGAAATGGCAAAAAAGGAATATGCAACAGAGGTTGTATGCAAGCCTTATGCAAAAGAATTTCTTGAAGAACTACATAAACTTAATATAAAGATGGCAGTGGCAACATCCTCAGACAGAGAACTTTTTATGAAAACATTGGAGCGTGAAGGAATATTAAAATATTTTCAGAAAATAGTGACAGTGGATGAAGTTGAACGTGGAAAGGGTTATCCTGACATATATGAGGAAGCTGCAAGACGAATAAAAGTTAATCCACATAAATGCCTTGTATTTGAGGATATTCTAGCGGGTGTAACAGGAGCATCACTTGGAGAGTTTAATGTTGTGGCAGTCTTCGATGAAAAGTCGAAACATAACTGGGAAAAAATCAAGAGTATATCAAAGTATAGCATTAATGATTATAAAGAATTATTGTAGAAGTAGTGATAAAAAATTATAATATAATATAAAAAAATATATTGACAGATGTGTAAAGCTATGATATTATTTTTCTTGCGTGTGACGCACACGTACAATGCGCGAGTGGCTCAGTGGTGGAGCACCTCCTTGCCAAGGAGGGGGCCGCGGGTTCGATCCCCGTCTCGCGCTTTTTTTTACATTTTCAGGAGTTTTTTGTGTTTGTACATATATATGGAAAATCTTAAAATTAAAACACTTTCCTAAAAAATTAATCCCATATATAAAAATAAGATACTAACAAATAACTCTTTAAAAGTGTATAATTGCAATGAATGTTTAATCAAATGAAAGAGAGGTTTATGAAATGAAAAGATTAAAGAAATTTGGTGCGATTATTTGTGCCATTGCAATGATAGTATCTTCGATTACATACTATCCAACAAGCAATGTAAGTGCAGCAAAAACAGCAACATCATTACCTAAGAAAGTAATAGGACTTGTTGCTAATAGCAAAAGTGGTTCGGATACAATTGAAAATGCAATTATGTTTGCATGGGCAGGAGCCGATGACCCAGCAAATGAAGCTGGATATGATCCAACAGTTACAGCAACAGTCATTTATATTTACAAGGATGGAAAGCAAGTTACAAAGATTGGCAACGCTACAAAAGGCGGTGTAGTAGGTGGACTTTCAGCAGGTTCATATACAGCACAGGCTGCAAATGTAAACAGCATGGGTGAGGGACCATTATCAGAAACAGTTAGCTTTACAGTAACAGGAGCAACTCTTAATTACACATATCCTGTTAATTGCATAGGTCCAAAAACACCGGCGGGATTAAGTTATATTACAGGAAATCCGGAAGTTCCTGCTGACAATCCGGCGCAGAAAGACAATAAATTAGGTGTTGCATGGGCACCATCATCAGAAGCAAGTATTCCATCAGCAGATTCATCAGTTGTAGGATACAATTTATATTTATTTGATGCAAAGACAGGTACACCTTACAGACGTGTATATGTAGACGGAATTACCAAGTCAAATGTTATATTGGAAAGTGTATCGGCAGGTGAATATCTGGCATATTTATCAGCAGTGGATGCAGAAGGCAGAGAGTCAGCTTTGGCGGCAACATCATTTGGTCAGTCATCAAAGGTTACTGTTAAAGGTCAGGTTATAGATAATGCACAGTCATTTGACAAACCAAATCAGCCAACATTACCAGATGGAATTTCAATTTTAACAGAAGGTATAAAATATGGATTTACTATTGCATGGTCTGGTGAGGCAGATTTAACAGGTCAGAGATTGAATCTTTTTGTAGATGGTGTTTGTATCAAGGTAGGAATCAATGGAAATGTGGCAAGTTACTATGAAAACAGACTTGCGGCAGGTACATATGAAGTAGAAGTAAGATCACAGTATACAAGTAACAATGTAGAATCATTTGGATTAAAGAAAACTGTGTCAATTGAGGCAGACCCTGGACTCACAGGAAAAACACCTGCAGAACTTGCAGATCCTGCATATTCAGAATACAAGGAACCAACTACAACTACAACAGCAGCGGCAGAAACAACTACAACAGCAGCGGCAGAAACAACTACAGTTGCAACAGCAGAGACAACCACACCAGTGGCAGTAGAAACAACTACACCTGCAGCAGTAGAGACAACATCAGCAGTAGAAACTACAACAAATACAAATGTACAAACAACAACTAAAAAACAACCAAGTCAGACTACAATAAAATCATCTGTAAATGTTGGAAAGGCAGTTGTTAAAAAAGCAATTAAAAAGAAAAGTGCTAAGAAAATAAGTCTTACATTGAAGAGAGTTAAAGGCGCAACCAAGTACAAAGTACAGATTGCAAAAGATAAGAGATTTAAAAAGACAATAGTGACAAAAACAACTAAGAAATTGACATATAGTGTATCAAATAGCAAGTTTAAAAAGGCTAAAAAATTGTATGCAAGAGCAAAAGCCATTGTTGTCAAAGGAGGGGAAACTTATCAGGGCAAATGGTCAAAGCCAAAGCAGGTTAAGATAAAAAAATAAAATTATAAACAGTTAAATAGAAGGGAAAGCCAAAATCCGGTTTTCTCTTCTTTTTTAATGCTTGGAAATAGACAAACAGCCATATGACAAAACGTTACCTCAAGGATTGGGCTTATTCAAAAATTATAGACTATCAATTAAACTCTAAAGCCTTTGGCAGTATGGCATTAAGCGAGCGTAGGTCTTGTGCTCGAAGGTTCGAAGTCTTGCCTGTCGGCTCGGTGGTTACTTTATGTATTTTAAATTTATGCGAAAAAATTGCAAAAAAATGTTGACAGAGTTGTCTGATTATGTTAATATCTTTCTTGCGTGTGACGCACACGTACAATGCGCGAGTGGCTCAGTGGTGGAGCACCTCCTTGCCAAGGAGGGGGCCGCGGGTTCGATCCCCGTCTCGCGCTTTTTTTCGTGTTAGGCATTAAGCCGTGCAAAAACAAAGAAACAGAGTCTTGATGAATGCTTGCATTCGTGAAAGACTCTGTTTCTTTGTTTTTATAGGGCGCAAGCCCGCGACGAAGTAGATGCGAAAGCATCTACGAGTTATACGGCTCAGGGTGCTGTTTTTTGCATTAAACGAGCGTAGGTCTTGTGCTCGAAGGTTCGAAGTCTCGCCTGCCGGCTCGGTCGTTGCTCCTGCGTTAAATGGTATTTTTAGTTTTTTCAAGTAAATACAATTGAGAGATATTAATGTTTTTATGCAGTTTTACATAAAATAAACTATATAACAAAAAGTATAATACTTATGTCACAATAAGTAACTTTTAAAGATAAAACAGTTTTTATTCAATATTTCTATAAAAAACGATTCATTTTTCTTTAATTATATACAAACTGCACTTGAAAAAGTATGATAAAAATGATATTTTATAGTTAAGTAACAAAAATATATAAAGGAGAATGAAAAAATGAGAAAATTATTCAAGAACTTAACAGCAATCGGTTTATCAGTAACTATGGTTGTTGGTACAGCATCAATGGCATCTGCAGCAGTAGCTAAGGGAACAGATGTATCTAACGGAAAGGCATGGACATCATATTCTATCCATACACGTGAAGATAACGGCGTTTGGGAAGATAAGCTTATCGGAGCAGGACAGAAATATCAGAATAAAGAGAATACATACAAGAGTTATGGTGAAGATGCAAAGATTACAACACAGACATCAAGCAGTTTTACAATGAATGTTGTAAGTACAGGATGGAGTGCTAAATGGACACCAAAGGGAGATGTAGGACAGTCTAACCCATGGGGCGTAACAGCAGATAAGGTTGTTAATGTAGAAAGAGGACGTTACTACACAATTTCATTTAAGATTAAGAGTACTTTAAAGAATGAAATTATGAAGAGCCAGGATAAGAAAGACGCTAACGGTAACGTAGTTAAGGATAGCGAAGGAAAAGCTATGGGTGAAAACGTTGGCACAGGCAAATACAACTATGTAAAACATATTCACTTTAAAGCATTTGATAATAAAGATAAAGACGGTGCGGCTCTTAAGCTTTCAAACGTTAAGGCTACAATTGGTGGCAAGAGCGTTCTTTCAAGCACAAAGGACTTTAACCCATTTATCGCACTTGACAGCCAGAACACAGCAGATGACGGATATGTAACAGTATCAGCAGATGTTAAGATTCCATCACTTAGATCAGAATATCAGAAGAAACAGGCTCAGGCTACTTTAGGTATTAAGTTTGCATTTGGTGCATTCTTAAAAGAATTCATCGATGAAAACGATATGAGAGGAACAATCGATGTTAAGGATTTCAAGGTTACAGCAGGTATCCAGTCACCTTCACAGGTTAAGATTTCTAAAGTGAAAGCTAAGAAGAAAGCTATGGTTGTTAAATATAAGAAAGCAAGCAAGGCTAAGAAATATGAAGTTCAGTACTCATTAAAGAAGAATTTCAAGAAATCAAAAGTTAAGACAACAAAGAAAGCTAAGATCACAATTAAGAAATTAAAATCAGGTAAGAAGTATTATGTAAGAGTTAGAGGATTCTTTATGAACGGAAAGACTAAGGTTTATGGACCATACTCAGCTAAGAAGGTAGTGAAGATTAAATAATATTCTTTCATAAATTATTTACATATTAATAAAAGGGACAATCGGCCGTAATGGTCGGTTGTCTTTTTTCTCTTAAAATGATAGAGTATAAAACATAACTAAAAAGGAAAGGATGTTAACTCAATGGCAATTGATTGGTTAATTTTAGAAAAAATACAACAAATATTCGGTAGTGGATTTTGTGACTGGTTTATGCCTAGAATTACAGTTTTGGGAAATGCAGGGATTATTTGGATTATCATAGGCGTTGCAATGCTTATATCAAAAAAATACCGTAAATATGGAGTTTTGGTTCTTGCGGGGTTATTAATAGGACTGATTATTGGAAACGGAATAGTGAAAAACGTTGTTCAAAGAGCGAGACCATGTTGGATAGATACTAATTTTAAGATGCTTATAGCAATTCCAAAAGATTATTCATTTCCTTCAGGTCACACACAGGCATCATGTATAGCTACAACAATTATAACGTTAACCAATAAGAAATTCGGTTGGGTGGTTATTCCGCTTACTATATTAATAGCTTTTTCAAGAATGTATTTATATGTGCATTTCCCAACAGATATATTGGGAGGAGCAGTTCTTGGAATAACAATAGGTGCGTTAACATATGTATATGGAACAAAGATTTTAAAAATAAAAAAAGAATAATCCACAAAATTAAGATTTTAGTGATTTGAAACTATAATCATATAAAGTTATTCTAAAAAATTTTTAAAGAAACATAACAATATTTATACGATAATTCCTATAAAAATAATCGGAATTAAGTTGATTTTATTGTGGCGTTAATGTATACTAGTAGGAGAGTATTTACGACAGAGAGGTATTTAGAGATGATGATTTCTACAAAAGGCAGATACGCTTTAAGAGTTATGATAGATTTGGCTCAGAATGATGGCGAGTCTTTTGTATCACTGAAAGATGTGGCAGAAAGACAGGGAATTTCCATGAAGTATTTGGAAATGATTGTATCGTTATTACATAAAGGACATATGGTAAAGAGCCAGCGAGGCAAAGCAGGCGGATACAAGCTGGTGAAGAAACCGGCAGAATATACAATAGGCTCAATTCTCAAACTTACTGAAGGAACATTGGCACCGGTTGGCTGCCTGGAAGAAGGGGCAGAGAAGTGCGATAGAGCCACTGAATGTATTACATTGCCATTGTGGAAGAAATTAGACGACCAGATAGATGAATATTTGGAAAGTGTAACACTGGAAGACTTAGTTGAAGGCAGAGTATAAAAATAAATTAAAGTTTGTTAAGACTCCGAAATAGATGTGTATTATCATATTTGTTTCAGATTTTTATTTGAGAAATTACCCTACAATTTCTACTAAAAAATTGAAGGTCAGTTTCTGAACAAAAAAAAGAATCTTCAGAAAAACTGAAGATTCTTTTTTTATCTACTTATTTAAACTGGTGTCCACCAATTGTTAATCTTGCACCTTTTACATATCCACTAAAGAATAAGTATGAGTTCATATTTATTGTTCCATAAGAAAGTTTTACGTTCTTATCTCCATTAAGAACAGCCTTAGCAGCTTTAATTGAACCCTTGTCAAGTCGACCACTGTCATATAATGCTAATGATCTGTTTAAAGAACCGTTTCTTGCCGGTGTAAACTGTCCCGGCTGATAAATAACACCACTTAAAGTGTTAGGATAACTTCTAGAACTTACTCTGTTGGCAATTACAATACCAACTGCCTTCTTACCTGCATAACTCTGATCACCGGCTTCACTATAAATAATAGAAGACATAAGTCTTAACTGGTCTTTAGTGTATCTGTTCTTTACCTTTACCTTAATTGTTGCATATAAAGCACTGTTATTCTTAGACTTTACAGTAATGACAGCTTTTCCAGCTTTTTTCGCTTTAATCTTTCCTGAAGAAGAAATTGTTGCAACTTTTGTTTTATTAGATACTAATGTGAAATTTTTTAATTTTGTTTTATTTAATTTTATGTCTTTTTTAATACTAGCCTTTTTGTTTACCTTTATAGTCTTGTTAACTGTAATTGATTTAACATATGCCGGAGTAGTTGTTTTGGCTACCGGAGTAGTTGTTTCTACGGCAATCACTGTTGTAGGGTTCTCAACAGTGGTAGTTTCGTTTTCGGCATGAACTGCAATTGTAGTAGATGCACACATCAAAAATGCTACTGAAAGTAAACCTATAAATTTATGTTTCAAAATAACCTCCATCTGTTACAAAAATGTTACATAGATATTACGGTTATTAATAATGCCAAAAAAAATGTAATTTGTCAAGGGGGGCTTTGTAACAATTTGCAAATATTAAGTTATTACATTATAATAAAGCAGGAAAAAACGGGAAAAAATAATAAAAAAAGAAAAAAAGTTATTTACAAATTAAAAATTAGGTTATATAATTCCTAGTGCAGAGATAGGAAAAAAGAGATTTAAATATAGAATGGAGGTTACTCAAATGTATATATATGCAGATAATGCGGCTACTACTAAAACTAGTCAGGCTGCAATTAAAGCGATGAATGAGTGCATGGAAGATTTTTATGGAAATCCATCAAGTCTTCATAGTGTTGGACAGAGAGCAGCAGAAAAGCTACTTCAGGCAAGAATGGACGTGGCAGAATGCTTAGGTGCAGACTTTAAAGAAATTTATTTTACATCAGGTGGAAGCGAAGCTGACAATCAGGCAATCGTTTCAGCAGCTACATTTGGCGCAAAAAAAGGAAAGAAACATATTATTTCTACTAAAATAGAGCATCACGCAGTTCTCCATACATTAGCTAAGTTAGAAAAACAGGGATTTGACGTTACATTATTAGATGTAAACGAAAAGGGCGAAGTTGATCCTAAGGCAGTTGAAGATGCAATTAGAGAAGATACAGCTCTTGTATCAATAATGTATGCAAATAATGAAATAGGAACAATTGAACCAATTACAGAGATTGGTGAGATTTGTGAAAGGAAAGGAGTTATCTTCCATACAGATGCAGTTCAGGCAGTTGGACATGTTGATATTGATGTTAAAAAACAAAAAATTGATATGTTATCATTATCAGCTCATAAATTCCACGGACCAAAGGGCGTAGGTGTTCTTTATGCTAATAAGAAGGTTCCACTGACTAATATTATAGAAGGTGGTGCACAGGAAAGAGGTAAGAGAGCGGGTACAGAGAACCTCCCCGGAATAGTTGGTATGGCTGTAGCTTTAAAGGATGCTGTATCTAATATAGAAAAATCAAGTGCAAAAGTTACAACTTTAAGAGACAGACTTATTGAAGGACTTTCAAAGATTGAACACTCAGTTTTAAACGGAGCAAGCGAAAACAGATTACCGGGTAATGTAAACTTCTGTTTTGAAGGAATCGAAGGAGAATCATTACTTTTATTATTAGATGCTAAAGGTATTGCAGCATCTTCAGGTTCAGCATGTACATCAGGATCACTTGATCCAAGTCATGTTTTACTTGCAATTGGCAGACCTCATGAAGTAGCTCATGGATCATTAAGACTTACAATAGCAGAAGACATTACAGAAGAACAGATTGACTATATGGTTAAGGAAATTAAAAATGTAGTTGATTATCTTAGAAGCATTTCACCGGTTTGGGATGAATTACAGAGAGGAGAGCAAAAGCATGTTATATAGTGAAAAAGTAATGGATCATTTTATGAATCCTAGAAACGTAGGAAAGATTGATGACGCAGACGGAGTAGGCGAAGTTGGTAATGCTAAATGTGGCGACATTATGAAAATATATATAAAGGTTGACAATAACATCATAACTGACGTAAAATTTAATACATTCGGATGTGGTTCTGCTATAGCAAGTAGTTCAATGGCAACAGAAATGATTAAAGGAAAGTCATTAGATGATGCATTGGAACTTACAAACAAGGCAGTAGCTGAAGCTTTAGACGGACTTCCTGCACATAAGATGCATTGTTCAGTACTTGCAGAGGAAGCTATTAAGGCTGCTATAGACGATTATAAAGAAAAACATAAAGATAATTAATTACTGAAATATATTTTCTTTATAAAGAGGAATCACCTGAAATTATAAAAGCGTAAGCGAGATTAAAAGGTGAGAAATGATTAGAGATATTCAGGAAGAGATTCTTAAATTAAAGAAAGAAAAGGATATCTGTATTTTGGCACATTGCTACCAGAATCCGGAAATTCTTGAAGTAGCTGACTTTACAGGTGACAGTTTTGCATTGTCTGTTAAAGCAGCAGAAACAAAAAACAAAACAGTTATTATGTGTGGTGTAAAATTTATGGCTGAAACAGTTAAGATTTTATCCCCTGATAAGACAGTTTTGCTTGCAAATGGTGACGCAGGCTGCCCAATGGCAGAAATGATGGACAAGGATTTAATTGAACAGGTTAAGAAGTCTTACAGTGATTATACAGTTGTTGCTTACATTAATACAACAAGTGAATTAAAGACTATTTGTGATATTTGTGTTACTTCATCATCAGCAGTTACTATTTGTAACAAAATTGAAAATGACAAGATTTTATTTATTCCTGACTGTAACTTAGGTGACTGGGTTTCTAAACAGATTCCTGACAAGACATTTAAGTTGTTATCAGGCGGATGTCCAACTCATGCAAGAATGAGCGCAGAGGATGTTAAGAAGGCTAAGGCTGCACACCCTAATGCATTGTTCCTTGTACATCCTGAATGTAAGCCTGAAGTTGTGGAATTAGCAGATTATGTTGGTTCAACAACAGGAATTATGAACTATGCCAAGGAAAGCGATGCTAAAGAGTTTATTATTGGAACAGAGAATAGTATTGTAACTCATCTTCAGATGGAATGTCCGGATAAGATGTTTTATCCATTATCAAAGGACTGCGTTTGTCACAATATGAAAGCAACAACATTAACAGATGTTCTAAACTGCTGTAAGGGTATTGGCGGCTTAGAAATTAATCTTGACGAAGATACAAGAACTAAGGCAAAACACTGTATTGATGAAATGATTAGGTTAGGATAAATGAAAAAAGCATTAATAGCAATGAGCGGTGGTGTGGACAGTAGTGTGGCTGCCGTTTTAATGAAAGAAAAAGGATATGACCCTATTGGGGTAACAATGAAGTTATATGATAATGAGGACATTAACATGTCAAAAGAAAAAACATGTTGTTCTCTAAGTGATGTGGAGGATGCAAGAAGCGTAGCATACAAGGTTGGCTTTCCTTATTATGTTTTTAATTTTAAGGCAGAGTTTAAGGAGAAGGTTATTGACAAGTTTGTAGGCTGTTATATGTGTGGAATGACTCCAAATCCATGTATTGACTGTAACAGATATTTAAAGTTCGAAGAGCTATATAGAAGAGCAAAAACATTAGGCTGTGATGTTATTGTAACAGGTCATTATGCAAGAATCAGATATGACGAAGCTACAGGCAAGTATCAGCTAATGAAAGGAATTGATGATTCAAAGGATCAAAGCTATGTTCTTTATCATATGACTCAGGATCAACTTGCCCACACAATGTTTCCTTTAGGAGAATACACTAAGGATGAAATAAGAAAGAAGGCAGCTGAAACAGGACTTATTAATGCTAACAAGCATGATAGTCAGGATATTTGTTTTATCCCTGATGGTAATCATATGAAATTTATTGAGGAGTATACTCATAAAAAAGTTGGAAAAGGCAATTTCCTTGACATTAACGGAAAGGTTATAGGCCAGCATAACGGGTATTACAGATATACAGTAGGTCAGCGAAAGGGAATTAATGTTAACAGAGATGGCAAGCATTATGTTCTTGAAATAAGACCTGAGACAAATGAGGTTGTAGTTGGAAGAAACAAAGATCTTTTTACAGGTGAACTTGTTGCAACAGATTTTAACTGGATATCAGGTGAAGCGCCAACAGGAGAAGTAAAGATAAGCGGAAGAACAAGATATCATCAGCCTTTAACTGAGGGAGTGGCAAAGGTATTGGAAAATGGTGATGTTAAGGTATCTTTTGACGAACCAATAAGAGCCATTACAAAAGGACAGTCAGTTGTATTATATGATGGAGACGTTGTTCTTGGTGGCGGAACAATAAAAGAATGTTAGAAAGCCTGTGGAACAGGTGGAGAATAAAGAGCTAGAATACCATAAGGATTGGTAGGCTGGCATTGAAAAGAGTTAGAATGCGAGATGTGTTCTGGCTCTTTTTTGCCCTTAAATATTATGAATTTTATAGCAATTTTTAAATATTTGGCTTGAATTTGATAAATCACGGGGCGTGGAGAGCATCTTGGACGACTTCATGTTGAAAATGAAGAACGAATCTTTAAAATTAGCCTGGATTGGTTTGCATAATGTAAAAAGAAAAAGTAAGTCATCAAAATTAGTTTTGGGTGGTTTACATAAATTGAAAACGTACCACAAAAAATGAGTAAATAGCGATATTTGTGGTACATATAGGAAAAGACAAAAATAGATAGAAAAAACGACAAATTTATATCGAAATGTGTATCAAAAACAGTTTTTATTTGATACTATAGAATTACCAAATACAGAACGGAAAATATAAGACAAAAGAGGGGATTAACATGATTAATATAGCGATATGTGATGATGACACTTTTTTTATTGATTACATAGAAAAAGTCATTGTCGAAGTGAACGGAAGCGATAAGGATATAAATTTTTTTGAATACACTAAAGGCAAGATATTTCTGTGGGATGTGGAAGATGGAATGGATATCGACTTGCTGATTTTGGATATTAAACTTGATGATGCAATGGGAGATCAGGTTGCAGTAGAATTTAGAAAAAAACATTTAAATACAACATTGGTTTTTTGCTCAGGTTTTTGTAATCCGTCTCCTGAAATGATAAAGATTGCACCGTATAGATTTTTAATTAAACAGTATTCACGAGAAAAAATGCTGGATGAATGTGAGGAAATAATAGATTATCTTAAAAATAAGAGAACGGCACCAATGATTAAAGGGTATAAGGAAAGAGAGCATTTTCAGATTGAGTCGGATGACATTATGTATATATCAATTGCAAGAAGAGGGACGAACATACATGTGTGTCCAAGAGGACTGAAAAATAACAATAATAATGTATTTCATTGTAAGAAGAAAATAGAGGATTTGTATGAACAGTTGAAGGAATATAATTTTGTATATGCTCATAATAGCTACATAGTAAATTTAAAATACATAAAAAAACGTGTAAAAGAGGAAATTGAATTAATGAATGGAGAAACATTGTCAGTTTCAAGAGCAAGGACTGCAGAGTTGAAAAAACGTATGGTGGAATATATGGAGACTAAGTACGAAAGATAAAAGTTTTCTATAGTACAAAAATTGACCAAAATAGATACAAAAATTGACCAAAAAGATATTGTTACGAAAAATATAATATTATGGAAGTAGCAAGAAACGGAAAATTTTAATATCTAAGGAGGAAAATTTATGGGAACAAGAAGTAGAAAATTAAAAAGAATAACAGCAGTGATGTTATCAGTATCTTTATTAGTGACGGGAATTAATTTTAATATTACATCTTATGCTGCAACAGAAAATCAGCAATTAGAAAAAAATGAAATTCAATTAACGGAAAAAGACAAAAATGAGGCAAGAAAGCAAGACAAAAAGATAAAGAAAGAACTTAAAAAAACAAAGGACAGTAAGAAAAATAATAAAAAAGCAACAATCATAAAAGAAATTGAAGAGTTGAGAACTGCAAATTCCACAACATATTTGTTAAGTGACGGAAGCAGAAAATTGGAAATTTGTGGAGAAAACATAAGATTTAAAGAAAACGGAAAATTTGTGGATTATGATTCCAAATTGAAGAAAGTATCTAAACAAGATGAAAAATCATTAAAAAAGGATATATCAGATAAGAGTGTAGAAGGAAAATATGCGTTTGTAAATAAATCAGGAGATGCAAAAAATTATTTCCCTAAAAAGTTAGACGAAGACAGTTCTATTGTTCTTACTAAAGATAAATATTCCATATCTTTTAGTCCAGTAATAAATGAAAAGGTTGATGTAAAAAAAGATGAAGAAAATCCAGTAGCAGTTATAGATGAGCAGGATAGTGAAAGTTCTACAATTGAGATTGAGAAAACAGAAGAAGATAACTTGACATATAAGAAAAGTGATGGCTTAGAATATAAATATACATCATTAAAAGATGGAGTTAAAGAAGAGATTATATTAAATGAGAAACCAAATAATAATGTTTTTGAGTTTAAACTGGATTTAAAAGGAACAAAAATAAAGAAAGTTAAAGGAAGTAAGGAAATACAGTTATTTGATTCAAAAACAAATAAGTATATCGCATATATTGGTGAACCCAATATAAAAGATGGAAAAGGAAATATAACTTATAAAGATGTAGATTATGATATAAGTAAAAATAGTACTGATGAGTATACATTAAAGGTGATTGTTGATTCAGAGTATTTGGATAAAGCCAGTTATCCGGTAACAATTGATCCTACTGTATGGTGGGTGGACTCAAGACTGGAAGCAGCATCTGTTACAGATTTTCCGTACACATTAGATACTAATAGGAGATATACATCAACTATTGTTGTACGCAATAAAGGGATAAATTTTTATCCATATCTAGATACTACTGATACATGCTATATAGATACAAGTGGAATAGATGAAAATAATGCAATAGTTGGAACATCAGGAACTTTTTATGGTTCAGATGTAAAGGAAGCATATTTAAGTATAACTGAAAAGACTAGTAGTTATCATTTTAACCAAACAGCAAAGATTGATATGGTTCCAGCAAATGTAGAAGTAAGAACACCAGTAAGTACTTGGAGTCCTGAGACTATTACATGGAACAATCATCCGGGAATGGGAGATACAGTTTGGAGCCAATTTAAATGTACAGGGGTAACAGGCACAAATCATAAGGTTGATTTGAAAGACTGGGCACAGGCGGTTTCAGATAGAAAGATAGAAAATACAGGATTAGCTTTAAAAGCAATAGAAGAGGGAACAGGTATAGTATTTTATAGTAGTTCATCTGAAAATACTACACCTATGAGCTTAACAATAGTATATGAAAATCCACATATTGGAGATAAGTCAATTTATAGCTATGAAGATTTTAATACACCAAATGGAAATGGAAAAGTAGAATTATCACAGGGAAATTTTTTATATACGCAGAATGATTTTGCATTGCCAACTCCGCAATTAGGATTACAAATGAGCAGAACATATAATTCTAGAAATTCTGAACAAACAAACTTTGGAATAGGCTGGAGTTGTGATTATGATGCAAGAATAGCTGACTATAAGGGAAAATCATTAACGTATGTTGATGGAAGCGGAGCCATATATGGCTTCGGAATGCAGAAAGGAACAGAATGGGTATGCAATGAAAATACGGATTTGAGTTTAGAAATTGCAAGTAGCAAACAGACTAGAGTAATACTTGCTACAGAAAATAAGCCTTCAAGTACTGTTAGTTTTACATCTGAATATGTTATAACAGACAAAGAAAAAGTTAAGCGTTATTTTGATGGTGATGGAAAATTATGTTTAATAGAAGAAGCTAATAGAACATTTATTTATATTAAACATCATAAAACAACAGGATTGATACAATCAATATATTCGAACAAAGGGCAGAGTATTGAGTTTGAGTTTTCTTATATTAATGGAGAATACTATGTAAGTAAAACAACGTTAGTTGATGGTTCTTCATTTAATTATGTTTATACAAATAAAAGATTGTCAAAAGTAATCCATAAAGGCTCAGAAGGAAACGAAATAGTATATAATTATGGATACAATGAAAATGGTCAAATGAGCAAAATAACAGATGCATTAGGGTCTGAGTATAAGATTGAATATGATGGGAAAAGTGTAGCCAGTTTAATATATCCTGATAATTCAAGAATTGAAATATATACAAATTATGAACCATTGAAAACTAGAGTATATACAAAGAATCCAAACAATATGGTATTGCATTACGAGGAATACGAATTTGATAATGATGGAAAAGTAATTAAAAAAATAAATGATAATGGTAAAGTGTATGAATATACATATGATGGAAGTTTGCTGACAGACAAGACAGAAAAAGTACAATATTATGAGCTACAAGAAAATATTGTAAAAAAAGTAATACCTATTGAAGAAGATGAAAACTTAACAGAAGAAATGGAATATAATGACAGAAATAATGTCATTACAGAAACAGATGAAGAAGGAAATGTAATAGAATATATATACGGAGATGAGGCTAATCCTGACTTGGAAACAAAGGTAAAAGAGACAAGTGCGGAGGGAAAAGTAGTATATGAAGTAGAATATTCGTACGATTCAAATGGAAATGTAATAAAAGAGACAGATCATATAGAAAAAACAATAATTAATTATTCATATGATAAAGATGGAAATGTTACAGAAAGTGTAGAAACATTAGTTGATAATAGTGAAAATATAGATAAAGGATTAAATACATCGACATATGAGGATAGCTATGATGTTGACGGAAATAATTTGACAAGTAAAGTAAAAACAGGTTCAATTAACCAGTCAACTGAAAACACATATGACCTATTGGGAAGAGTAAAAACTTCTAAAGACGAAAAAAATATAGTGACATCATATGAATATGATGAGTTTGGTAGAGTAAAAAGTACTGTGAAGGAGGGAAAAGATAATAAAAAGGAGACAACTGAAACGAGTTATGATTTAAATGGAAGAATAATCAAGGAAATTGATAAGTTAGGAAGGATAGCAACTTATAAATATGACGATATGGGGAGAGTGGTTTCTAAAACATTGACTTATGGCGATGAAACCAGAACTACAACTACAAGTTACGGATATGTTGACAATTTTTATGTTGTAACAGGGACAGGTTCAAATAAGAGACTACCATCAGTAGAGGTTGTAGAGGAGAAGAATGCAAATAATGAAGTAATAGCAAAAACATATACAGATTCATATGGACAAATAGTAAGAGAAGAACGTGATGGAATATGTAAAGACTATACTTATGATAAACAGGGTAATGTTTTTACAACTTATTCAAGAGGTGCACAAGATGTTAATACAGTTTCTCCAAAATTAGTTGTGACACTTTATGACAAAAACGGAAGATTAACAGATACTATTCAAAATCCGGTATACAGAAATGGTTCGTTTACAGTTGATGTAACAAAATCTATAGTCATGACAAACAAATATGATGCTAGAGGAAATTTAGTAGAAGAAACAGATGGCAAGGGAAATAAGACAATCTATGAATATAACGAAGAAGATAGATTGGTTAAGACCAGCATTGACGATGGAACAGGAACATCAAACGATACAGTTTATGAATATGATATACAAAATAAAGATAATGCAGGAAAAATTGTGTCGACAACTGACAAGACAATAAATGCACTAGGTAATATTTCAGAAACAATAAAAAATGGAGCAGGTCAGGTATTATCAATTGAGGACAAAGGAAACTCTAAAAATATAAAAACTGTATATGAATATGATGCCAGTGGAAATGTTATAAAAGAAAATAAATCAGACGGAAGTTATATAAAATATACATACAATACTCAAAATAAAGTTGTAGGTAAATATGAATATAGCACGGATAACAAATGGAAAAAGTTGTCAAGCTATACATATAATGAAGACGATTTATTAAATAAAGTAAGCGAGTATAATGTTATAGATGGAAGTCCTATAGCTTATAGGTATACTTTTTATGAATACGATGCATTAGGTAGAATGATTGGAAGCTCAGAAATATATAAAACAGGATTACCAAATGAAAGTGAAATTTATGAAAGTAAGCAGACATACAAATATGATATAGAAGACAAGTTGGTTGAGATAAGATATCCAAGTACCAGTAAAGATAAATTAAAAGGTATCGTATTTGAATATAATGATTACAAATGGCTTACAAAAATCAAAGGAATAGTAAGCGAAAGTAACAATGAGCTATTACGTGATATCAGAACTTATGACTATTATAATGATGGTAAAATAAAGACAATAAACGATTATCGAGGATTTTTAAATGGAATAAACGGATATATAAAGAAAGACTATGAATACGATGTGTTCGATAGAGTAACAAAGATGACATATTCAGACAGTAAGTCAATTGAAAGTATTTTGGAACAGCATACATATTCATATGACAAAAACAGTAATATTATTCGAGAAGAAAACATAAATAATTATCCTTCGGATAATCAGGAAAAAGTTGATGAAGTAAAAACATATTTATATGACAATTTAGACAGACTTGTTTCAACTAAGAAAATAGACAATATCAGAAATACAGAAAGTACTAAAACATATGAATATGATAAAGTTGGAAACTGTATTAAGACTACAGAGAATGGAATAACGGTTACAAATGTATACAATAATTTAAATCAGCTCACACGAAGTGAAACTACAAAAGATGAATCATTGATGAATATAAAGTTTTATGTATATGATTCGAATGGAAATCAGACAATAGAGCAGACAGTGGTAGAAGCACCAAATATTTCAGAAACAATTCAAAAGGAATATGACATTAATAATCAATTGACTAAAGTAACCTGTAGAAATGGAGGTGTTGACGGAGAGATTACCTATATACAAGAAAATGTGTACAATTATGCTGGAAAAAGAATTTGTAAAAAAGATAATGATAAAATTACAAATTATTATTATCAGGGAGATGTATTATTATATACTACTGATGAAAACGGAAATAAGACAAGTCAAAATATAATAGGTCTCCAGGAAAATATAATTGCAACAATTAGATATGAAAATGGAAGTCAGCATGCATATTTCTATAATAAGGATGCAAAGACTAGTGTAGAAAATATAGTTGATGAAAATGGAAGTGGTGTTACATGTTATACATATACAGATTATGGAGAAACTTCTAAGTATGGCTCAAAAGATTTCTACAATGAAATATGTTACACATCAGAAGTTTATGATGAATTAACAGGATTGTATTATTTAAATGCAAGATATTATAATCCAGAAAATTATTCATTCATTACTCAGGATAGCTATAGAGGAGAGCAGAAAGAGTATAATACATGGAACTTATATGCTTACTGCGGAGAGAACCCTATTAATTATGTTGATCCGAGTGGACATAAAAGAGAAAAGATTTATGGGGTTTATTTGGAAGTAAAAAGAAAAAAGAACGATAAGGAAAAAACAAAATATGTAGAAGCATTGTACAAAATTGCAAATAAAAGTCAGTTTAAAAGTAAATATAAACTGTTTGAAAATGAAGTAGCAAGAAAAGTTCTTGTAGCACAGAGTGCTTGGGAAAGTGGATATGGAACAAGTTATAGCGCTGTGAATAGAAACAACATATTTGGTTTTGTAGGTTATACTTACAAATCATTAAAGTCATCAATAGAGGCATATGCATGGCAGTTAAATAACGGTAAACAAAAAGGTTATAAACAGGCCAGAAAGTATTTGAAAAAAAATAAAAATGATGCTAAAGGATATGTTGTTAGATTTGCTCATACATATTGTGCATCGTCTTCGGCAATGGAATACACAAAGACAATATTGAATATGATTGACTATATCAAAAACAGAAAGGTGTGGAACTAGGAAAAAAAGAGATAAGAGAGGTGATAAGCAATGAAAAAAGCAATATTGATATTAATATTAGTAGGAATATTGTTGGCAGGATGTGGAAAGGTAAAGGATGGAAGTAGTGAAACAACAGTTGCAAAGAGTATGACGGAAAATGATTACAACGAGGATGTGGAGAAGTTAACAGACAAATCGGTCTATCAGACTATTGTTGAAGATTTTGACAGTGACAATAATAATGAAGCCTTTGTTTTAACCAGAAAAGGAAAAGATAATGAAGCAGTAGAAGATGAATTTGAATTATGGTTTTCTAATGGTGACAAAACTGAAAGAATTGTTGCAGATTTCATAGCCGATAACAATACATCCATAATGTTATTTGAAAGTGGAAAGGACAAATATGTTTTGTTTAACAAGGCACAAACAACACAAAATGACGAAATGGAAGCTAAAATATATGGTGTAAGTAGCGAGAAGCCTGTGGAACTTTTTTCTCAAAGCAGAATGAATATTTCTGTGGAAAAAGGTGAGCTATATACATATGACTACACGTATTTTGTTTTGGAACCTGGAAGCAAAGATTGGATGAGCCAGTCTGAGCAGAAATATCATCTTAAATGGGATAACGAAAATAAAAAATGCAGCGACTATAAGGCGAATGTAATGTCGGAAAAGGAATTTAATAAAATTTCCAATTCAAAAGATGTTAAGAAGAACATAGAAGATGCATTGAAAAAAGAATACTCAGATGGAATTAAAAATGTAAAATACACTTATCTGACAAGGGAAGACAGTACATTAGATATAAATACGGTTGTAACAGACAGTGAAGGAACGAAGTATAAAAACTATGTTACGGTATTGCATAAAGATGATAAACTTGGCAAAGATGTTGTAATACAAGAGGGAAACAAGAAAGTTTCAATATTAGAAGAATAAAGAAAAGAACTTTAAGTTTGAAAATTTATTTTAAGGGTCTGGCAATGCTGGGCCCTTAAAATTTATTAAAAAAGATATTTAAGCAGAAATCGACAAATTTATATTGAAATGTGTATCAAAAACACTATTTATTTGATACTATAGAATTACCAAATACAGAACGGAAAATATAAGACAAAAGAGGGGATTAACATGATTAATATAGCGATATGTGATGATGACACTTTTTTTATTGATTACATAGAAAAAGTCATTGTCGAAGTGAACGGAAGCGATAAGGATATAAATTTTTTTGAATACACTAAAGGCAAGATATTTCTGTGGGATGTGGAAGATGGAATGGATATCGACTTGCTGATTTTGGATATTAAACTTGATGATGCAATGGGAGATCAGGTTGCAGTAGAATTTAGAAAAAAACATTTAAATACAACATTGGTTTTTTGCTCAGGTTTTTGTAATCCGTCTCCTGAAATGATAAAGATTGCACCGTATAGATTTTTAATTAAACAGTATTCACGAGAAAAAATGCTGGATGAATGTGAGGAAATAATAGATTATCTTAAAAATAAGAGAACGGCACCAATGATTAAAGGGTATAAGGAAAGAGAGCATTTTCAGATTGAGTCGGATGACATTATGTATATATCAATTGCAAGAAGAGGGACGAACATACATGTGTGTCCAAGAGGACTGAAAAATAACAATAATAATGTATTTCATTGTAAGAAGAAAATAGAGGATTTGTATGAACAGTTGAAGGAATATAATTTTGTATATGCTCATAATAGCTACATAGTAAATTTAAAATACATAAAAAAACGTGTAAAAGAGGAAATTGAATTAATGAATGGAGAAACATTGTCAGTTTCAAGAGCAAGGACTGCAGAGTTGAAAAAACGTATGGTGGAATATATGGAGACTAAGTACGAAAGATAAAAGTTTTCTATAGTACAAAAATTGACCAAAATAGATACAAAAATTGACCAAAAAGATATTGTTACGAAAAATATAATATTATGGAAGTAGCAAGAAACGGAAAATTTTAATATCTAAGGAGGAAAAATTAAAAATGAGTTAAAGAGGGGGAGTGTTATGCAGAAACGTACATTAAACAATGGCTTGAAAGTTATATGTTATCCAATTGAACATGCTATGTCAGTGGAAATTGGATTATATATAAGAGCCGGAGCTAGATATGAGAATAAAGAGAATAATGGGATTACGCATTTATTGGAACATATGCATTTTAGACAACTGGGAGATATGAACCAAAAAGAAATATATGAAACTACGGAAATGATGGGAACTTCATTACGTGGTACTACATATAAGGAAATGCTATGTTTCAATATGAAGGTAAGACCTAAGTATTTAGAAAAAAGTCTGGATATTTTTGAAAAAATATTAACAACCTATGATTGGACGGAAGAGCAACTGGAAAGTGAAAAAAAGGTTGTTATAAATGAAATTTATGAAAAGGAGGATGAAGTAACTTTAGAGAAAATTTATGACAAGGCTATTTGGCGTAAGAATCCTTTAAAACGCGGAATTTTAGGAAGTGAAGAGAATGTAAAAGGTTTTACGGTAGATGATTTGGTTGGTTATAAGAAAGAAATATTCTCTAAGAATAATGTAACTTTGGTTATAACAGGAGCTATAGATGAAGAAAAGTCCAGAGAAATTTTTGAAGAATTTGGGAAAATAAAAATCAATGAAGGAGTAGAACGAAAAGAAAAAGTAGAGGTTATTAAGAGAAGACAATTCAAAAGAGAACCGGACGTTAAATTGGAAAATTTTGCGTCGTGGAACATAGTGGATGTTCAGTTATCTTTTGATGTGGATTTGACTAAGATTAAAGAAAATGAACTTTTATTTCTAAATAGCATAATTGGAGGCGGAGATGGCTCATATCTTCAAACGGAAATTCGTGAAAATCAGGGCTTGGTTTATGATATTTATTCGTGTGTAGATATTTTTAGTAAGGAATCCATATTGTCTATAATTTTTTCTATAGATAAAAGCAGGCTGCAGTTGAGCATATTAGAGATTATTAAGATTCTAAAGCAGCTTAAGAATATTATTTCTAAAAAAGACGTGGATAGAAATATGGCTTTTTTCACAGAAAATCTATGGTATTGGGCAGAAGAAACTAAAGAATTAAATTTTCAATTAGGTAGTGATTTTCTGAATGATAAAGAAGTGTTAACCATTGAAGATAGAATTATGGCAAATGAAAGAATTGACTTTCAACGAATGAGAGAGATTTCAGAAATGATTTTTAGAAAAGAAAATATGTCTTTAATTGTAATTGGACCAACCAAAGGGATAACTGAAAACAAATTAAGAGAACTATTGTAAAGGAGGAATGATGGACAAGGACCAATTTTTGATGGAACTATATGAAGAGGCTTATGAGATCGGAATTAGTGATGAGCAGATGGGAAAGCTGAAGGAAATTGCTAATGAAGACGATAGTTTTAATAGAGCAATGGTTGCGAAAATTTTAGTTAATTCGGAGTCGGAAGAAGGCGAAGAAATTTTGTTAAAGTTAACGCACGATAAAGATTCATTGGTGAGAGCAGAGGCATGTGATTCTTTATGTATTGGAGAGACCATGGAAACATATGAGAGGCTAAGGAAGCTTTCAGAAAAAGATAGAGTTGGCTTGGTGAGAGGTTATGCAACAATTAGTTTATCTGATATTTCAGAAGGACTTAATATGCAAAGCGATACGATAAAATTTCTTGAAAGTAAATTGGATGTCGAAAAAGTTGTGTTTGTAAGAATTAATCTTTATACTGCACTATACAAAATGGGTAAAAGAGAATATTTAAAGCAACTTGTTCAATTGCTTGATGCCCCAAGATATCAAAACAGAGGTGCAGTAGCAAACAGCTTAGGTGAGATACTGGATGAGACTAATGAGGAAGAAATTTTAAAGATATTGCTAGAACACAAAAAGACAGAAAAGTCTTATTTAGTGGTTTCAATAATTGAAAATGTAATAAAAGAGTATGAAGAATATTCAGATGAAATTAAAAACAAAAAGGGCATGTAGGTTTAAACTTATATGCTCTTTTTTGTGGTATAATTGCATTAAAACATACTAAACATATATGTTTTGGATAAAAATATTAAAAATTTCAATTTTCCTATTGACATTGTAGGAAAAAGATAGTAATATGCCACTATAAACAAAACCTACTTAACTTATAGGAATTGAATGAATAGGAAAGGAAGCGGTGTTATGAGCAGAACAAAGACAGCTTATAATTACAAAATGAGAAAGACTTACTGTTGCAACATAAGTGTAGGAGAGACGGAGCGAATGTGTAGCAGATAGTTTTTTACAAATGATTATAAACTACAGATTCAAGATTAAAATGATGATAAGAGAGTTCAAATGAACTCTAGAACGATAAAAAGTGAAAAACAACTAATCAGTAGGGAAAAATATTAAAAGTGAAAAACAACTAATTAGTAGGGACAATAAAAAATTAGAAAATCAGTTAAATTTGGAGGATATAAAAATGGCAAATATTAAAACAAGCGCAGCAGAACTTATTGGAAAGACACCTTTATTAGAGGTTAAGAAATTTGAAGCAAAAGAAAACATTACAGATGCTAAGATTTTAGCTAAATTAGAATATTTTAATCCGGCAGGAAGTGTTAAAGACAGAGTCGCATTAAAGATGATTGAAGATGCAGAAGAAAGTGGAAAGCTTAAACCGGGAGCAACAATTATTGAACCAACATCAGGTAACACAGGTATCGGGATTGCAGCAGTTGCAGCAGCAAAGGGATACAAAGTAATTATTACAATTCCTGAAACAATGAGTGTTGAAAGAAGAAACATTATGAAAGCATATGGTGCTGAATTAGTTCTTACAGAAGGAGCTAAAGGTATGAAGGGTGCTATTGATAAGGCTGATGAAATTAAGGAAGCAACACCTGGTTCAATTATATTAGGACAGTTTGTTAATGAAGCTAATCCTAAGGCACACAGAGAAACAACAGGACCGGAAATTTGGGAAGATACAGATGGACAGGTTGATATTTTTGTAGCAGGTGTTGGTACAGGTGGAACAGTTACAGGCGTAGGCGAATATTTGAAATCAAAGAACCCTAATGTAAAGGTTGTTGCAGTAGAACCAAAAACAAGCCCGGTACTTTCAGAAGGAAAAGCCGGAACGCATAAGATTCAGGGTATTGGTGCAGGATTTGTACCTGATATTCTTAACACAAAGATTTATGATGAAGTCATTGCAGTGGAAAACGAAGATGCTTTTGCTACAGCTAAGGAGCTTGCAAAAACAGAAGGTGTTCTTACAGGTATTTCATCAGGTGCAGCATTATATGCAGCCATTCAGTTAGCAAAAAGACCAGAGAACAAAGGCAAAAATATTGTAGCATTATTACCTGATTCAGGTGACAGATATTATTCAACACCTTTATTTCAGGATTGATCAGATATAAGAAAAAAGATATTTACAAAGGGGATTTATTATGGCAGAAAGAAATTACAGATTTGAAACATTACAGTTGCATGTAGGACAGGAAAATCCTGATCCTGTTACAGATGCAAGAGCAGTACCAATTTATCAGACTTCATCTTATGTATTTAAAAACTGCGATCACGCAGAAGCAAGATTTGGCTTAGCAGACGCAGGAAATATTTATGGACGTCTTACAAACCCAACAGAAGATGTATTTGAAAAGAGAATTGCCGCACTTGAAGGTGGTGTTGCAGCATTAGCAGTAGCATCAGGAGCAGCAGCTATCGCTTACACAATTGAAAATTTAGCACAGAATGGTGACCACATTGTTGCCGCAAAGAACATTTATGGTGGTACATATAATCTTTTAGAGCATACACTTCCAGCATATGGAATTTCAACAACATTTGTAGACCCATTTAATTTTGACGAAATTGAAAATGCAATTCAGGACAATACTAAGGCTGTATTTATTGAAACATTAGGAAATCCTAATTCAGACGTAGTAGATATTGAAAAAATTGCAGAAATCGCACATGCACACAAGATTCCACTTGTAATTGACAATACATTTGCAACACCATATCTTGTAAGACCTATTGAACACGGTGCTGATATTGTTGTTCATTCAGCAACAAAATTCATCGGTGGTCATGGTACAACAATCGGTGGTGTAATCGTTGACGGTGGAAAATTTGACTGGGAAGCAAGCGGAAAGTTTGAATCACTTACAGCTCCAAACCCAAGTTACCATGGTGTAAGCTTTACTAAAGCAGTAGGACCTGCAGCTTTTGTTACAAAGATTAGAGCAATCCTTCTTCGTGATACAGGTGCTACAATTTCACCATTCCATGCATTTATTTTCCTTCAGGGATTAGAAACACTTTCACTTAGAGTTGAAAGACATGTTGAAAATGCTTTAAAAGTTGTTCAGTACTTAAAGAATCATCCACAGGTAGAAGCAGTACATCATCCATCAGTATCTGATGATCCTGTACAGCAGGAATTATACAAGAAATACTTCCCTAACGGTGGTGGATCAATCTTTACATTTGAAATAAAGGGAGATGACAGAAAGGCTAAAGACTTTATCGATAACCTTCAGTTATTCTCATTATTAGCAAACGTGGCTGATGTTAAATCATTAGTTATTCACCCGGCATCAACAACACATTCACAGATGACAGAAGAAGAACTTTTAGGTTCAGGAATTAAGCCTAACACAATTCGTCTTTCAATCGGTACAGAAAATGTTCATGACATTATTGAAGATTTAGATGAAGCTTTTAAAGCTGTCAAATAAATATCTTTTTCTTAAAGAGCTTACCTTCGGGTGGCTCTTTTTAAGTAATTTTGTTAAAACAAAATTAAAAACTTGATTTTGTTCTATAAATGTTTAAGATTATAGGTATGACAAAACTTATTTGGAAATTATTTAAAATTGTATTGACTTTATTATTGGCGTTTTTAATGTATGTGGTAATTGGTGGCGTTGTGCCATTTTTACACCATCCTGATGTGTCGCAGACGAAAAAGGAGGCAGTTGAAAGCACACAGTTTTATAGTGATAGTGTAGGACCGGATAGGGCAACTATTATTGAAGATAATGAGGAAGCGTTAAAAATGCGGCTTAGAGTAATAAAGGATGCCCAAAAGACCCTTATATTGTCAACTTTTGATTTTAGAAGTGATGATGCTGGAAAGGATATTTTGGCAGCTTTATTAAATGCGGCGGACAGAGGTGTAAAGGTAGAAATTTTTGCCGATGGATTTAATTCGATTATTCAAATGGAGAATAACGACTATTTTTATGCTTTGTCGTCCAACAAAAATATAAAAATTATAATTTATAATCAGGTTAATATCCTTATTCCGTGGAATGGTTTAGGACGAATGCATGACAAATATGTAATTGCAGATGACAGTTTGTATATTCTTGGCGGACGAAATACATTTGGTTATTTTCTTGGTGATTATGCAGGCCACAAGAATTATGACAGAGATGTACTTGTTTACAATACAGGCTCAAAGGCCAGTTCAATTTATCAGATTAAAGATTATTACAAGAAAATAACGTCTCAGAAGTGTTGTTCGGTATTTCACTGTAATGAAAGTCTTGGTGAAAAGAATAGTGTAAAAAAGGCTGAACAGGAGCTTAAAAATAGATATGAAAGTCTTGAAAACAAATATGATAAGTTTTTAGCAGGAAATTATGATTATAAGGCTAATACTTATGAGACTAACAAAATAAATCTTTTAAGTAATCCCACATCTTTGTATACAAAGCAGCCTACGGTTTATTATGGTTTAATGTATTTGGCAAAAAATGCAAAGAAGGAAGTAAAGATTCATACTCCTTATATAATTTGTAATGACTATATGTATAAGGAACTTAAAAATATAAAAGTTCCAACAACCATTATGACTAATTCTGCAGAGAATAATGGAAATATATTTGGTGCAGTGGATTATCTTAATCATAAGAAAGACATTATAAACACTGGAGTTACAATTAAAGAATATGAGGGTGGAATTTCTTATCATGGGAAAAGTATGACCATAGATGATGATATTGCCATTGTAGGATCTTTTAATATGGATATGAGAAGTGCATATATTGATACAGAGCTTATGCTTGTTATTAACAGTAAGGATATTAATAAACAACTTAAAGCAAGTATGGAAGAGTATGAGAAGAAAGCAGCCACTGTAAAAAATGAAACAGAGTATAGCCATATTCCTGAGGGAATGAAGATGAAAGAATTGTCAGACAAAAAGAAAAACATTAAAGCGTGGTTTGGTTGGGCGATGAATGGATTAAGATTTTTGTTTTAAAGTGGATAAATATCATAAGGGATTAAAAACAGTTGTCTATAAAAACAGACATTAATAGGGATAAATCTTGGAAAAGAGGACATTAAAATGTTGGCAAACAGAAAAATAGTAATAATAGGAACAGGGCACGTAGGCTCACATTGTGCGTATGCTTTGGCAATACAGGGAATATGTGATGAAATTGTTTTGGTTGATAAAGACCGGACAAAAGCTAAAAGTCATAGTATGGATATAGCTGACAGTGTAAGTTTTTTTAATAGTTCAGTAATTGTCAGATGTGGAGATTATAGCGATTGCAAGGATGCAGATATTATAGTAATAAGTGCAGGGGTTCCAAGACTTCCGGGACAGACACGACTTGATGTGTTAGATGGTTCAGTGGAATGTGTAAGGGACATTGTAAGCAACTTAAATAAAATAGAAATAAAAGGAATAATTATAACAATTACAAATCCTGCGGACATAATTGCAGACTTTGTTAGAAAAGCAACAGGATTGCCTAAAAACCGTGTGTTTAGCACAGGAACATCTCTTGACACGGCAAGAATGAGAAGAACAGTAGCAGACCTTTGCAATATTGCACCACAAAGCGTAATCGGATTTGCAATGGGCGAACATGGTGATTCATCAATGGTGCCATTTTCAAACTTAACAATATTTGGGAAAAACTATAAACATCTAAGAGAAGAAAATCCCGAAAGATTTGGAAAGCTAAGCGAAAAAGTTATAACAGACCAAACTCACATGAGAGGTATGGATATTATAGAAGGAAAAGGTTCAACAGAATTTGGTATAGGCACAGCATTAGCTGATATGGCAAAAGCTGTTCTAATGGATGAACACAGAATTCTTCCGGCATCAACCCTATTAGAAGGGGAATACGGACAAACAAATGTCCACGCAGGAGTGCCATGTATAATTGGCAGAAAAGGCATAGAACAAGTGGTAGAATTGAAGCTGACAGATGAAGAATTAAAACAATTCGAAAATTCATGTAATGTAATAAAACAACATATGGTTGAATAATCACAAAATTTTTGTTTTCTCCGCTCATCAGGAAAATTCTATCGCAAACACGTTGATTTTATCATTTTGCTCCGCCGCCTATTGTAAAACAAAAATCAAAACTCGCTGACGCTCAGACAGTTGATTTTTGCTTTACGCTATGCTCGCAAAATTTCAAAAATCTTCCTATTGTTTGCTTCTAGAGTTTTCCTGATGAGCGGAATAACAAAACAAAATATTTTGCGATAGAATGAAGTGTTGTAAATATAAGAAAGGAAACTAAAAATAAGATATGGAGAATTACAGTATGCACCTTCCAAGTTATTCAATTGGAAGCAAAGTTTATGATAAAATACCGGAAATTTGTGAACCATACGGAACTAAAGTTATAGCCATTGGTGGTCACAAAGCTATTAATGCAGCAAAGGACAAGATAATTAAGGCTTGTGAAAAATCTAATCTGGAAATTTTGGATTTTATTTGGTATGGAGGAGAGGCTACATACGAAAATGTGGAAGAGTTAATGAAGAATCCTTTAGTACAGCAGGCAGATATGATTTTTGCCATAGGTGGAGGTAAATCTACTGACACAGGCAAATGTCTTGGAATTAAAGCGAACAAACCGGTTTTTTCTTTCCCGACTATTGCATCTAACTGTTCAGCGTGTACAAGTGTTTCAATTATGTACTATCCTGACGGAAGATTTAAGGAACCATTCTTCTTTGCAGCACCACCGGTACATGCATTTATTGATACAGAGATTTTGGTTCACTCACCATCACGTTATATGTGGGCAGGAATGGGTGATACTTATGCAAAATATTTTGAAAGCACGGTGTCTTCAAGAGGTGAAGCGTTAAATCATTATATACAGATGGGCGTTACGGCAAGCAAGATGTGCTACGAGCCTATTATGAGATATGGAAAAGAAGCTATGGAGTCAAATAATGAAGGAAAGGTTTCATATGCTTACGAGCAGGTTGTTCTTGCAATTATTGTTTCAACAGGAATTGCTTCTATTTTTCTCACTGCAGAACATATAATTGATTATAATACAGGGCTTGCGCATGCTATTTTTTATTCACTTACTTCATATCCACATATTGAGAAGAATCATCTTCATGGGGAAGTGGTAAGTTATGGTGTGCTTAATCTTTTACTTGTGGATGGTAATGAAGAAGACTTCAAAAAAGTATATGAGTTTAGTAAGAGTGTAGGACTTCCAACTAAATTAAAAGACTTAGAGTTTGACAGCTCACAGCTTGAAGAAATAGCAAAAATTGCCGTTGAAATGAAAGATATAGACCACAATCCATACAAGATAACAAAAGAAATGGTGGAAGAGTCTATTAGAAAACTGGAAGCCATATAAGAATATAAAAAACTGTAATATAATAGTTTACTTAGTTTTGTGTTAAAAATAATCAAAATATATATTAAAATTGTGGGTTGACGTATAAAAAATACAGAGTTATAATCTTCCCATAGTTTACAGAAACAATTAAAGATGACCATTAGAAACCGATGATGCGGAGGTAAAAGTGAATCGTGCACTTACAGAGAGTAGGGAATGCTGAGAACCCACAGAACGCAGCTCACATAAATGGACCGCAGAGGGCATAGAACAAAGCGAGAGATAATTAATCAACGGATGATAGTTCAGGAAAGTTTGTTAATAACTTTAATAATTATTTCAGTATTCGTTAGTATTTTATGACGTGAAGGCATACGTTAGTTGCACAGAGTATGATAGTACTCGTTGAGAGTGTGAGATTTTAATTTCACAAATCAAGGTGGCACCGCGGAATATATTTTAGTATTTTCGTCCTTGATGATAGCATAGAAGATTATGCTATTGTCGAGGATTTTTTTATGCAATAAGAAATTCCTTTGGAATTCGTGTTACATAAAAAGTACTTTACTCTATAGGTTATCAGAATTGCTCAAACTTTAAAATAAGTAGTATAAATACTACAAATAAAAAGGAGAAAGAATATGAGAAAGATGAAAAAAGTTTTAAGTGTTTTAGCAACAGTAGTAATGGTAGCAACAGCATTAACAGCATGCGGAGGAAATGGAAAGTCAGGCTCTGCAACAGACAAGAAAGATACCAATGGTGACGGAGAAGTAAAAGTTGGTATTGTATCTATGATTGAAAACGGAGCTTTTATGGATATGAAAGAGGGAATCGTTGCAGAATTAAAGGCACAGGGTTATGAAGATTCACAGATAGATTATAAATGTGCAGCAGGTGATGCATCAGCACTTTCAACAATCGTAACTAATATGACAGATGGCACATACGATATGATTTTTTCAATTGCAACACCACCTACACAGGCATTAGTTAACACAGAAACAGATACACCTGTTTTCTTCTGTGCAGTATCAGCACCAACAGCAGCAGGTATACTTACAGATATGGATAAGCCGGACAAGAATGCAACAGGAACATCTAATGCAATTCCGGTTTCAAAAATTATTGACTTGGCACAGGCTACAACACCTGTAAAGAAAATCGGTCTTATTTACAGCGGTAATGAAGATAACGCAACAAACACAGTTAAGCAGTGCGAAGAATATTTAAAATCAATTAATGTTGAATATGTAGAAAAAACAGCAGCTTCATCAAACGATGTTGAAACAGCAACTAACGCTTTAATCGCTGAAGGGGCAGAAGCAATTTTCGTACCAAATGATTCAATTATTCAGGATGGAGTAAGCAAGTTAACAGAGATTTGTAATGAAAAGAAAATCCCAACATATTGTTCATCAGCAACAACAGTAGCTTCAGGATGTTTTGCAACACTTGCCATTGATGATAAGGGTATTGGAAAGAAAACAGTTGATATCGCAATGGACTATGTAAACGGAAAAGAAGTTGCAGATATTCCTGCACAGGTAGTTGGCATTGATTATTGCTCAGTAAACAAGTCAGCAATGAAGACATTAGGAATTAGCCAAGACCATATTAAAACAGATTACAAACTTAACGTTATTGAAAACTAAGAGGAAGAGAAATGATAGAATTACAATATTATTTATCCAATGTTCCGGATTGCTTGATTTACGGATTATTGGCAATGGGAATTTATATATCACTTAGAATATTGGATATACCGGATTTAACTACAGAAGGAAGCTTCGGTTTCGGAGCTGTTATATCAGTTTTGGTGGCACTTGCAGGTCATCCTATTCTTGCACTTTTTGCAGGAATGATAGCGGGAGGTTTTGCAGGAGTAATAACAGGATTTTTACAGACAAAATTAAAGGTACATCCTGTTTTGGCAGGGATTATTACAATGAGTGGGCTGTATTCAATTAATCTTGTGTGTTATTCATTAACAGAAAAAGGTGCAACAACCAACTTAAGCTATAATAAGATTACAGTTTTTGAAAAAATAAAGCAGTTACTTTTAATAAGAGGTCAGTTTGAAACAAGTATGGTTAAGACTGTAGTTAGTCTGATTATTGTAATTATAGTTTTGTTAATAGTTATTTGGTTCTTCAAAACACACATTGGACTTTGCATTCGTGCAACAGGTGACAATCCTGACATGGTTAGAGCTTCATCAATTAATGTAGACAGAACAAAGATTATCGGATTAATGTTAGCTAATGGTCTTATTGGACTTTCAGGTGCTTTATCATCACAAAGTCTTGGCTATTCAGATGTTAATACTGCTAACGGAACTTTGATTTATGGCTTGGCAGCAGTTATTATCGGTGAAGCTATTTTTGGAAAAAGAGGAGCTACTATTGGACTTATTTCAGCAGTAACAGGTTCTGTTATTTATAAATTAATAGTTGCATTTGTTATAAGAGAAAATCTTTTCGGAGAATTAAGTAGTAACCTTATGAAGTTTACATGTGCGTTAATCGTGGCAATAACACTTGCAGTTCCTGCAATTAAACAGAAAATGGCAGAGAATAAGCAAAGAAAGGCGGCAAGATAATGTTAGATATTCAGAATATTTCAAAAACATTTGAAAAGGGAACAGTTAATGAACATGTGGCAATTAATAATTTAAGCTTAAAGCTTGAAGACGGGGAATTTGTTACAGTAGTTGGTTCAAACGGTGCCGGAAAAAGTACTTTGTTTAATGCTATTTGTGGAAGCTTTATGGTAGATGAGGGACACATTTTCTTAGATGATATGGATATTACTTATAAAAGTGAACATTCAAGAGCAAAGATGATAGGACGTGTTTTTCAGGATCCAATGAAGGGAACAGCTCCTAATATGACAATTGAAGAAAATCTTGCATTGGCATACACAAGAGCTTCAAAGCAGTCGCCTTTTTCAAGAGCAATAACAAAGAAAAAGATTCAGTTCTTTAGAGAAAATCTCGCCCGTTATAATATGGGAATTGAAGATAGAATGAAAACAAAAATCGGGCTTCTTTCAGGTGGTCAAAGACAGGTTGTAACATTATTAATGTGTACATTATCAATTCCAAAACTTTTGCTTTTGGATGAACACACAGCTGCTCTTGATCCTGCAACAGCAGAAAAAGTAATGGACATTACAAAAACAATTGTTCAGGAAAATAATATAACAACAATGATGATAACACATAACCTGAAACAATCCCTTACAACCGGAACAAGAACAATAATGCTTGATTCCGGCGAAATAATACTTGACCTTTCAGGAGAAGAAAGAAAGAATACAACAATGGAAGACATGATAAAAATGTACTCCATAAAGAAGCAGAAAGAATTTGATAACGACAGAATACTGTTAAGTCAGTAGAAAGCAATTTCACCACAACATTTTAAAATTGATTAGAATGTTGTGGTATTTTTTTGTGAAATTTAATTGGTTAATATCACATAGACTATAAAGAATAGAAGCGAACATCACAACATATTCATTTTAATAAAAAATCATACCTACAAAATCAAACAGATGTCTAAAAATACTACAAATATATAAAATGTACATTGATATAAAAAAGATACAGTGATATAAAAAAGATACAGTGATATAAAAAATATACAGATGTATAAAAAGTGTAAAAAACACATTTTAAAACTTGCAGGAGGAGAAAGATGGCAAATTCTAATATTACAAAAAAAGCTTTGGCACAAAGCTTAAAAGAATTAGGCTCAACAAAGATTTTGGATAAAATCACAGTGGCTGACATAACAAATCATTGTGGTGTTAACAGGCAAACATTTTACTATCATTTTAATGACAAGTATGAATTATTAAATTGGATATATACAGAAGACTTATTCAAGCCTTTAACAAAAGATTTGGATTTCTTTAATTGGGGAGACAAGTTAGTTGGATTATTAAAGTATATGAAGAATATGAAACCATTCTTTATGAATACAATCAAGTCCTCTAACAATTTTTTCGCTGAATATATGGACAAGGTTTTAATTGAATTAATGCACAAGGCAATAAAAGATTTGGACTTATACAATCATTTAGGAGAAAAAGAAAAAGATATATATGCAAGATTTTTTGCATATGGATTAACAGGTGTAATTGTTGACTGGACAATGGCAGGCATGAAAGAAGATGAAGAAGAATTATCGAAAACTCTTCAGTCAATGGTTATTAATACTGAACGTATAGGATACGAATTTTATATGCAACGTAAAAAAGAGAAAGAAGGAATTAAATAATTCTCAATCAACAAAGTTTTCAAAGTGATTAATTTTATAATACAACAAAAAAAGGAGTAAACAGTCATGAAAAAGTGTGTGAAGAAAAGTATAGGATTAATGCTTGTAGCATCTATGACAGTTAGCAGCTTAACAGGTTGCGGAAGTACAGCAGAGGAAAGCAAAGATACTACATCGAAAAACAATGTGGAAAAAACAGACAATTCAAAAACAAGCAATGTAGAAGAAATTTTGACAAACAAGATGGATACTTCAAAAGACACAGAAAAGAAGGAATCCGTATATGTTGAAATGGATGCAGAAGGTAATGTTACAAAAACAACTGTAAGTGATGAATTAAAAGTAAGCGGAAGTGAAAACATTACAGATTATTCAAACTTAAGTGACATAAAAAATCTTAGTGGAGATGAAAAATTTACAAAATCAGACGATGGAAAAATCGTATGGGAAAACAAAGGTGAAAACATTTCTTATCAGGGTACAACAACAGAAGCAACACCAATAAATGTTAAAGTTACATATTATCTTGATGGAAAGAAAATTTCTCCAAGCGACTTAGCCGGAAAAAGTGGTGAAGTAAAGATTGTATACAATTATAGCAACATAGCAAAAACAGAAGATGGGCAGTTTGTTCCATTTCTTGCTTTAACGGGAATGGTTTTGGATGACAACTTCAGCAACGTAAAAGTAGATAACGGTAAAGTCGTAAGCTATGATGACTCAAACATTGTTATAGGTTATGCGGCACCGGGACTTAAAGATCATCTTTTAAATACAATCAATAATGCAGAAGATTATATTAAAGATGCTGATATTCCTGAAGAGGTAACAGTAACAGCAGACGTTAAGGACTTCTCAATGAATATGACATTAACAGTTGCAAGTTCGGACATGGGGGACATGAACTTAAAAGATACATTAGATTTGTCAGATGTTCAGAAACAGATGGACGAATTACAGGATGGAGCAAATGATTTAGTGGATGGTGCTAAGCAGTTAAATGACGGCACAACTAAGTTAAAGACAGGTTCAAAGAAGATTGATGAGGGGGCAAAAGATTTATCAAAGTACACATTACAGTTAAGCAATGGTACTAAGGAAATGGCAACACAGTATACAGTATTTAACAAAGCTTTACTTGCCGGTGTAAAATCAGCAAAGAGTGGTGCAGATAAATTATATGCAGGAACTAAGAGCATAAAAACAGCTACAGGAACACTTGATACCGGAGCAAAAGGCTTAAAGAAAGGCATTGCTGATGCAAAATCAGGTTCTTCACAGATTTCATCAGGATTAAAGAGTGCAAAAGCAGCTTTTGAAGATACAAAGAAATCTCAGGGACTTGTAAATGGTTCAAAAACAATTGCAGCAGGAACAAAGGAAGCATCAGGTGGTGTAGATAAGTTAGTAGATACATTAAAAGATACACCTGATTCAATTCAAAAGAGTATAGATGATGTAATCGCAAATGTTAGTAAGGCATCAGGTGGTGCAATTGCATCAGAAAAGGCTTTAAATACAACAGTAGAGGCAATAAATAATGCAGTTACAGGTGGAATGGAGTTATCACAGGTTCTTGCAGCTAATAATTTAAATACTAAAACATATTATAGTCTGGTTCAGGCATATTATAGTGTTCAGACTTTGGAACAGGTAAAAGAAAACTTTACAAAACAGATTACAAAAAGTGCACCGGATATTAAGAAATTAACTGATGGTATGGATGCTTTGGAGAAAGGTTCATCAACACTTAGTAAAGGAATCGGAACACTTTATGCTGGAATTAAGCAGTTATCAACAGGTGCTGACAGTTTAGACACGGGAATGTCACAGCTTAAGACAGGTTCAACATCACTTGCAGAAGGCACAGGAAAACTTAAGACAGGAGCTTCTGATTTAAACGATGGAATGAAGACTTTAAGTGAAGGTGCAGGAACACTTTCGAAGAAGATTGGAGATGCAAGTCCTAAGATTAAGGCAGGAATCGGAACAATCGATACAGCAGCATCACAGATTAGTGATGGAGCAAAAACACTTGCAAGTGGAACAACTGAATTAAAAGACGGTATTGTTACATTAGCAGATGGAACAAAAGAATTAAAAGATGGAACAATTAAGTTAAATGACGAAGGTATTAGTAAGATTACTAAGACATTCAAGGAAGACGCACCTGATGCAATTGATAAAATCCAGGAAACATTGAATAATGGAAAGAAGTATAATTCATTTAGCGGAATCGATAAGAATATGAGCGGAAACGTTAAATTTATTCTTAAGGTTCAGGAAATAAGCAATGATAAATAATGAGAGGCCAGGTGCATAATATGAAAAAATTTGGACAATTAGTTGTTAAAGCCAGATATGTGATTTTGATAATAAGTATTTTGTTATTAATACCTGCAGCTTTTGGCTATGTTAACACAAGAGTAAACTATGACTTATTGTATTACCTTCCGGATGGAATAGACACAATGACAGGTCAGGATATTATGTTAAATGATTTTGGCTCAGGAGCATTTGGTCTTGTGCTTGTTGATGGAATGGACGATGAAAATACAGCAAAATTAAAAAAAGAAATTGAAGGCGTAGATCACGTTAAGAATGTTCTTTGGTATGATAGTTTTGCAGACTTAAAAATTCCAAAGAGTATGTTACCAAAAGATGTTTACAATGCTTTTAATAAAGATGGAAGTACAATTATGATGGTTATTTTTGATGACACAAGTTCAGGTGACGGAACAATGAGTGCCATTGAAAACATAAGAACATTAACAAAACATCAATGCAAGGTCAGTGGTATTTCGGCAGTAGTAACAGATACTAAGAGCCTTGTTGAAAGTGAAATGGCAATATATGTTATTATCGCAGTTATAATTTCAATAATAGTTCTTTCAATACTTATGGACTCATGGTTGATACCTTTGTTCTTTATGCTAAGTATAGGAATGGCTATTGTTTATAACCTGGGAAGTAACGTTGTTATGGGAGAAATCTCATATTTAACAAAAGCTTTGGCAGCGGTACTTCAGCTTGCAGTTACAATGGACTATTCAATATTCTTATGGCACAGCTATGAGGAGCAGAAGAAAGTAATACCAAATGACAATAACAAGGCCATGGCAAATGCCATAACAGCCACAGTTTCATCAATTGTGGGAAGTTCAATTACAACAGTGGCAGGATTTATAGCTCTTTGCTTTATGACATTTACATTAGGACTTGATATGGGGGTTGTAATGGCAAAAGGTGTTGTATTTGGTGTAATTGCCTGTGTAACAGTATTGCCTGCAATGGTATTAATATTTGATAAAGCATTGGTGAAGACAAAACACAAACCATTAATACCTGATTTTAAGAAGCTTCCTAAGTTTATTACAAAACATTATCCGGTATTTATAATTATATTCTTATTGTTAGTATTCCCTGCATACTATGGTCAGAAGAATACTAATGTATATTATGATTTAACATTAAGCTTACCAAAGAGTCTTGAAAGTGTTAAATCTCAGAATATAATATCTGAAGATTATAATTTAGGTTCAGCTAATATTGTATTAATTAGTTCAAAAACACCTGATTACAAAGTATCTAAGTTATTAGATGACATTAAGGGAGTTGACGGTGTTCAGACAGCTTTAGGCTTACAGACAGTATTAAACGGCTCAATACCTAATTCATTTATACCTGATGATTTGACTAAAGAGTTAAAGACGGATAAGTATGAAATGCTTATATTTATGTCAGAATACAAGACAGGATCAGATGAGGCAAATAACCAGTGCAACGAAATAGAAAAGATAATTAAGAATTATAGCAAAGATGGTATGCTTGTAGGTGAAGCAGCATGTACAAGAGACTTAATTAAGATAACAGATAAAGACTTTACGGTTGTTAACTCAGTTTCAATTGTTTTGGTATTTATTATCATTGCTTTAGTATTTAAATCTATTTCAATACCGATTGTTCTTGTAGCACTTATTGAATTTGCAATATTTATTAATATGGGTATTCCATATTATACGGGAGCAACCTTACCATTTATTGCATCAATTGTTATTGGTACAATCCAGTTAGGTGCAACAGTTGACTATGCAATTCTTATGACAAACAGATATAAGTCAGAAAGAAGTGCCGGACATGAAAAGAAGATTGCAGCAACAAATGCACTTCAGGCAACAATGAAATCAATTATCATTAGTGCATGCACATTCTTTGGCGCAACATTTGGTGTAGGTGCATATTCAAATATTGACATGATCAGTTCATTATGTATCTTAATGTCAAGAGGAGCATTTATCAGTATGTTCTGTGTAATATGTATCCTTCCTGCATTCTTTATAATTTTTGATAAGTTCATTATAAAAGGAAGTTATAAATTCCTTGAAAAATAAAAGATGCTTAAAATAAAACACAATTAAAATAACACTAAAAAAGCCCCTTTTAACTTTAAAAAAAGGGGCTTTTGTGATAGAATAACAGTATATTTAAATAGATTGGGGTATGGAGCAAAATAAAGTTAGTATTTCCACAGGCATTGTATGGAACAGCAGAATCGAAGATATGGAAGAAACTTTGAAAGAAGCTGACAGATGTATGTATGTGGGAAAAGATAAATATCATAAAATGACAGGAGGTGTTGTGCTATGAAGCAGATTATTATTGCAATCGGAAGAGAGTTTGGAAGCGGTGGACATCTTGTGGCTAAGAAATTGGCAGAACATTACAATATTCCATTATACAGCAAGGAACTGTTAGATGAAGTAGCTAAGGATGGAAGATATAGCAAGGAAGTTCTTGAAAGATTCGATGAGAAGCCAATGAACTTCGCTTTTATTCCTGTTCCTGCAGGGGGAACAACTATTTCACTTGAACAGGACATAGCTATCAGACAGTTTAACTTTATTCGCAAGAAAGCTAATGAAGAAAAAGAATCATTTGTTATAGTAGGTAGATGTGCAGAAGAAATCCTTTCAGATAATCCTAATATGATTAGTGCTTTTATCTTAGGCGATAAAGATACAAAGACTAAGAGAGTTATGGAAAGAGAAGGAGTTGACGAAAAGACAGCTCTTAATATGATGAAGAAGATGGATAAAATGCGTAAAGTTTATCACAACTTCTATTGCGAAAGCAAATGGGGTGATTCAAGAACATACGATATCTGTATAAAAATAGGCAAGGTTGATGTTGATACAGCAACAGATATGATTATAAAATATATTGATTCAAGAGATAATTAAAATGAAAGTAAATTTAAAAGGAGACTTACATGGGAGAACTAACATTTAAAGGGCTAAAGGTTGACGAATTGGACCTTACAAACAAGATTGAAGGACAGGTAGAATTAGATATTTCACAGAGAGCATCATTTAATGTGAAGTATTCTAATGACAACCTTCATTGCATGGCTAATCTTACAATTGATATGATGGAGAAAACACATCCAATGGATTTCAATTTTAAGATTAGTGCTACAGCATTATTTGACTGTGAGGAAGGAATGGACAAGAAGGAAATTCATAAGAAAGCATATGATGAAATTTATCCACATGTGCGTGCACTTGTCATTACATTTATGGTTAATTCAGGACTTCCGCCAATCGTTATTCCGAAGGTTAAGATGGATGAATCTAATATTAAGATAGAAGAAAATAAGAAGATTGAAGACAATAATTTGTACAGCTAGTATCAAAATAGAGTCAAAAAACCGTTTTCATCACTTTTTTGAAAATTGAAACACAGTAAAAATTAAAAAAACAAAATAAACTATACAAAATGCACAAATACAAAAAAAGCAAAGTCAAAAAGTAACTGAAAAGTGTACACTTTCAACAAAAAAACAAAAAATATTTTTGTATTGTTGCAAAAAACGTTTTTAATTTTTAAACTATAAGAGTATTAGATTTTTAGGTAACATAATAATCTAAACCCTTTCAATTTTGTGGCACCTCAGATTGAGGTGCCATTCCTGTTTTTACGATTCAAATTCGTAATTTTCCAAAATCTTAATATTTGAATCCACAAAGAATAAGTGTATAATGGCAACATAGATTAAGAAAAAGGATAAAGCCTAAGATGAAATACAGGAAAATAAAAAAAGGAAATTTTATAGAAAGACCTAACAGATTTATTGCATATGTTAATGTGGAAGGGGAAGAGAATAACCCCCAGATAGTACATGTAAAGAATACAGGAAGATGTAAAGAACTATTAGTGGATAATGCAACAGTATTTTTGGAAGAATCAGACAATCCCAACAGAAAGACTAAGTATGACCTTGTAAAGGTAATAAAAAACGGCATTCTTATAAACATGGATTCACAGGCACCTAATAAGGTGGTTAATGAGTGGCTTCTTAATAATGGTTTGTTTAAGAATACTGAATTGGTAAAGCCGGAGAAAACATTTGAAAAATCAAGATTTGACTTTTATGTTGAAGGCGATGGCAAGAAAGCCTGGATTGAGGTTAAAGGCGTAACTCTTGAAAAAGACGGTGTAGCCATGTTTCCGGATGCTCCAAGCGATAGAGCAGTTAAACATATTGAACATCTTATAAAAGCCAAAAACATAGGATATGAGGCATATATTGTCTTTGTGATTCAGATGAAAGGGATTAAATATTTTACTCCAAACAGAGAAACACACCCACAGTTTTGTGAGACTCTTATAAAAGCAAACAAGTCTGGTGTAAAAATTCTGGCGTATGATTGCATTGTAACAGAGGATGAATTAAAAATAGACCAACCGATAAAAATACTATTATAACTTAGTAAAAACATATTAACAGAGGAAGGTAAAAAATTACTAAAAAATTTACTTAAAACGCAGGAAAATATTACCAAAATAATGGACAAAAAATTGTTATAATTGTTTATAAAATAAAGCGTGTAGACTGTTGACTAAAAAAGACTAATAGTGGTATTATATAGGAAAAATGGGGTTAAAAAAAAGCTAAAAATTATTAATTTATAAATTTATTTAGAAGAGGTTAGATATTATGAAGAAGTTAATTTTAGTAACATCTCCACCGGCATGTGGAAAAACATTTGTAACAAAGAAATTAGCAAAGGCTATGCCTAACTGTGTTTATCTTGATAAGGATTCACTTATCGTATTATCAAAACAGATTTTTGTTGTAGCTAATCAGGAATACAACAGAAGCTCAGATTTCTTTGAAGAAAATATCAGAAACTATGAATACGATGCAATCATGGAAGTTGCAAGAGAAGCATTAGAATATAATGATACAGTATTCATTAACTCACCATTTACAAGAGAAGTTAGAACTCCTGGTTATATGGAGAATCTTAGACAGAATCTTTTAAAGATTGGTGCAGAATTAGTTGTAGTTTGGGTACAGTGTGATGTTGAAGTTTGCAGACAGAGAATGATAGCACGTAACTCAGACAGAGATACATGGAAACTTGAAAACTGGGATGAGTACATTAAGAAGATTAATTTCACAGTACCTGATGGAATTAAGAATTTATTCTTATTTAATAATTCATCTGATGAAGCTTTCAAGAAGTCATTAGACGAAGCAGTAGAATATTTTAAAAATTTAAAATAGTCTTTTAAGACAGTTTACTTAAAAAGAGAAGGGACGCCTAAGTTTCTTCTCTTTTGTGTTATAACAAAAAAGTAACAATTTGTTAAAATAAAGTCTATTGAAATATAAAAAATAAGAGTAAAATAAAAAATATCAAACGAAGAGGAGTTTGATTAGCGTTTGGTTTTTGATATCCAAACTAAATAAATATGGAAAACAAATTTAAATCAAAAGGAGGGATTTCATTATGAACATAAGTAAGTTTACACAAAAATCTGTGGAAGCTATTCAGAACTGTGAGAAAGTTGCAACTGAATATGGCAATCAGGAGATTGACCAGGAGCATTTAATCTACAGTCTTATTACATTAGACGACAGTCTGATTATTAAGTTAATTGAAAAGATGGAAATCCAGCCGGAGCATTTTAGAAATAGGGTAGAAGATTATATAGCAAAAAAGCCTAAGGTGCAGGGTGGGAATCCATATGTAAGTCAGGCACTTAATAATGCCTTGATTTATGCCGAAGATGAGGCTAAAAGAATGGGAGATGAATATGTATCAGTTGAACATATTTTCCTTTCATTAATAGACAGACCTAATAAAGAAGTGGCAGAACTATTTAGAGAGTATGGAATTAAGAGAGAAAGATTTCTTGGAGCGTTGGAGACTGTTAGAGGTAATGTGAAAGTTACATCTGATAATCCTGAAAGCACATATGATGCTTTGTCTAAGTATGGACAGGATTTGGTTGAAAGAGCAAGAAATCAGAAACTTGATCCGGTAATCGGACGTGATAGTGAAATTAGAAACGTAATCAGAATACTTTCACGTAAAACAAAAAATAATCCGGTATTAATAGGTGAGCCTGGTGTTGGCAAAACAGCAGCAGTAGAAGGATTGGCACAGCGTATTGTACGTGGTGATGTTCCTGAAGGATTAAAGGACAAAAAGATATTTGCCCTTGATTTGGGAGCTCTTGTAGCGGGAGCCAAATACAGAGGTGAGTTTGAGGAGAGATTAAAGGCAGTTCTTGAAGATGTAAAGAACAGTGATGGAAACATTATATTGTTTATTGATGAACTTCATACAATTGTTGGTGCAGGAAAAACAGACGGAGCAATGGATGCAGGTAATATGTTAAAACCAATGCTTGCAAGAGGTGAACTTCATTGTATAGGTGCAACAACATTAGATGAATATAGACAATATATTGAAAAAGATAAGGCTTTGGAAAGAAGATTTCAGCCTGTAATGGTAAATGAACCTACTGTTGAAGATACGATTTCAATTTTAAGAGGTTTAAAAGAAAGATATGAAGTTTTCCACGGTGTAAAAATTCAGGATGGGGCATTAGTAAGTGCAGCAACACTTTCAGATAGGTATATAACAGATAGATTTCTTCCGGATAAGGCTATTGACTTAGTTGATGAGGCATGCGCTTTAATTAAGACGGAAATGGACTCAATGCCTACTGAACTTGATGAACTTAGAAGAAAAGTAATGCAGTTAGAAATAGAAGAGGCAGCGCTTAAGAAAGAAACAGATAATCTAAGTAAAGAAAGATTAGTTGAACTTCAAAAAGAATTGGCAGAAATGCGTGATGAGTTTAATAACAAGAAAGCACAGTGGGAAAATGAAAAAGATTCTGTAACAAAATTACAGGATTTAAGAGAACAGGTTGAAAATGTTAAGAAGGACATTGAAAAAGCCCAGAGTGAATACAATCTTGAAAAGGCAGCAGAACTTCAGTATGGTAAGTTACCACAACTTCAGAAACAGTTAGAGGCTGAAGAAGCAGCAGTTAAGAATAAAGATTTATCATTGCTTAGGGAAAGTGTAACTGATGAGGAAATAGCAAGAATAATATCAAGATGGACAGGAATTCCGGTAGCAAAACTTACGGAAACAGAAAGAGAAAAAACACTTCATCTTGATAAGCAACTTCACAAACGTGTCATTGGACAGGATGAGGCAGTAACAAAGATTACTGAATCAATTATCAGGTCTAAGGCAGGCATAAAGGATCCAAGTAAACCTATCGGTTCTTTCCTATTCTTAGGACCTACAGGTGTTGGTAAGACTGAATTGGCAAAAGCTTTGGCACAGAACTTATTTGATGATGAAAGTAATATGGTCAGAATTGATATGAGTGAGTATATGGAAAAATACAGTGTGTCAAGATTAATCGGAGCGCCTCCGGGATATGTTGGATACGATGAAGGCGGTCAGCTTACTGAGGCAGTAAGACGTAAACCTTATTCGGTTGTACTTTTTGATGAAGTTGAAAAGGCACATCCGGATGTATTTAACGTACTTTTACAGGTACTTGACGATGGTCGTATTACAGACTCACAGGGTAGAACAGTAGACTTTAAGAATACAATTTTGATTATGACTTCAAATATTGGTTCATCATATCTGTTAGAAGGAATTGATGACAATGGCAACATTAAGCAGGAAAATCAGGACCTTGTAATGAATGATTTAAGAAATCATTTCAGACCAGAGTTCTTAAACAGACTTGATGAAATTATTATGTTTAAGCCTTTAACAAGGGATAACATTGGCGGAATTGTAGATCTTGTAATTGACAGTGTTAACGAAAGATTAAAGGATAGAGAGTTACAGATTAAGCTTACTGATGCAGCAAAAACTTATGTTGCAGATAACGGATATGATCCGGTTTATGGTGCAAGACCATTAAAGAGATATTTGCAGAAGAATGTTGAAACATTGGCTGCAAGAGTTATTCTTGAAGGTAAGGTTAGTATGGGAGATACAATAACCTTTGATGTTGTTGACGGAAAGCTGGCAGTTGTTTAAAGAGAACTGATTAATTTTAATTGCACGGATTGCTTTATGCTTTGCACTCCCGCAATCCGTCACCAGCATTCGCATATCCTGAAACTTCCGTTTCACTTTTATGCTCGTGTTGGGGCGTGTATTAAGTTCATTTTTCTAATACTGTGCAAGCACAGGTAGAAAAATGAACTTGTACACTGTAATTAAAATAATATATTTTTCATATAATGATTAATAAAATATTGTGTGAAGAATATTGAAAAGAATATTAAATAAAAAAATTTTAGTTGGAATATTATTAATAGGAATGTTAATAATAGGAATGGCATTTATTTACGGCAACTATAGGAACAGTGAAGTTGTTCTTACTAATCTAAATATTACAAATGTAAATGATGCCATCCCTAAGGTGGCTTTGACTTTTGATGATGGTCCCAGTAGCGTTTATACAAAAATATTGCTTGACGGACTTAAGGAGAGAAAGGTAAAAGCCACCTTTTTTCTTGTGGGAGAGAACGTGGAAAATAACAAAAAGCTGACAAAAAGAATTTCAAAAGAAGGTCATCTTATCGGAAATCATACATATTCACACGCAGACCTTGCAAGGACTAATTACAATAAGGCATCGGTTGAAATTAATAAGACTAATGAGATTATAACAAGTATTACAGGAACTTCTCCAAAGTATATAAGACCGCCTTACGGAGATGTGAACAAGAAACTTTTGGAAAATACAGGAATGAAGGTGGTTCTTTGGAATGTTGACCCGGAAGACTGGAAGGACCAGAATGCAGACATTGTCGTTAACAGAATTATAAGCCATGTAAGACCGGGAGATATTATATTGCTTCACGATATTTTTAAAAGTTCAGTTGAGGCAGCCTTAAAGACTGTAGATATTTTGCAGGATAAGGGATATCAGTTTGTTACTGTGGATAAATTAAATAACAGTACAATAAAATAAAAGTTGAAAAAATAGATTTAATAAATAAATGTAATTGAGAAAAGTTATGGATAATGATATACTTGTCAGGAACTTGTGTGAAAAATTAGATAATTAGGAGAATTAAAAGAATGAATTTATTAAAACATTATATTATGATTTTTTTTGTTTCAATGGTTCCCATTGTAGAACTTAGAGGAGCAATACCAATTTCTCAGGGCTTTGGCTTGCCATTGTTACAATCATATATTATTTGTGTAATTGGAAACATGCTTCCTGTACCGGTAATATTCTTTTTTGCAAGAAAGGTACTTATTTGGGGAAAGGATAAAAAGTTTATTGGAGGATTCTTTACATGGTGCCTTGACAAAGGTGAACGTGGAGGCGAGAAGCTTAAAGAAAAGGCAGGCAAAGGCTTATATGTAGCTTTATTATTATTTGTTGGTATTCCACTTCCGGGCACAGGCGCATGGACCGGAACATTGGCTGCAAGCTTTTTGGATATGGACTTTAAGAAGAGCGTTATTGCATGTATGGGTGGAGTATTGTTAGCCGGCGTTATAATGGGCGTTGGAAGCGTGGCAGGCGTTTCATTCTTTAATGCATTGTTTTAAAGAATGAAAACAATTATGGAATTTTTATTATAAAAATGAAAGAGAACATAGGATGAGTAATACAAAAAACAAGAATTATTATGGATTTAAACAGAACAAACAGGAAAATCCTTATGGACGTTATACACCGGGTACAGTTGGCAAGATTGCCATTGCAGTAACAGTACCTTCAGCTATAATTGCTTTTGTGTCAGTAATGATTGCACTTTTGACACCTATGATTCAGGCACTTATGGTTACATTGATAACATTTATTATATCTTTTGTGGGAAGTGTAATTCTTGCAATAGATATAGTAATATTCAATAGAAAACAGAGCAAAAAAAGTGGCACATCAGACCAGCCTAAGCAGTTAGACATAATGAGAATCGTGCATTTGATAGTTGGCATTGGTGTGGGAATTATTATCGGATATTTAATCTGGGGAAACAAATAAAGAAGTTGGATATGGACAATGAAATAAAGGAGACAGACATGAACAATCTACCAAAAGATCCTGTAATGCTTCTAAGCGTAGTAAATACCAATCTTCGTGATTTCTACAGTAACTTAGATGAATTTTGCAAAGCAAAAGACGCAGATAAACAGGAAATAATAGAGAAGTTAAAAATGATTGAGTATACATATGATGAAGAAAAAAATCAGTTTGTGTAGAGAATAAATGAATTAAAAAATCCTTGCAGATTCAGAAAATGAAACTGCAGGGATTTTTTTGTTGCTATTATCAAAATGAAAAATATCTAATCTATCTTTTATCAAGTGGCACATAAACTGCCTTTTTTGCAACGTTCTTATATGCAGGACGTATGATTTTGCCGGCGTTGATTAATTCTTCAATACGGTGTGCACACCAGCCGGCCATTCTGGCGGAAGCAAACATTGGAGTGTAAAGTCCGTCAGGAAGTCCAAGCATTGAATATACGAAACCGCTGTAGAAGTCAACATTTGCCCCAACACTTTTCTGTCTCTTATGAGCTTTTGAGATCACTTCAGGAGCAAGTCTTTCTACGTTTTGGTATAATGCAAATTCATCAAGACGATTCTTTTCAGCAGCAAGGTCTTTTGTGAAAGCTTTAAGAAGCTTTGCACGAGGATCGGAAATGGCGTAAACTGCATGACCAATACCATAGATTAAACCTGACTGATCGAAAATACGCTTCTCAAGAAGAGCATTTAAATAATTCTTAATTTCGTCATCATCATTCCAGTCATTGATTGTTTCCTTCATATGATCAAACATATGCTTAACTTTAATATTAGCACCACCATGTTTAGGTCCTTTTAATGAACAAAGGGCAGCTGCAATAGCCGAATAAGTATCTGTTCCTGAAGATGAAACAACATGGTCTGTGAAAGTTGAGTTATTACCACCACCATGTTCAGCATGAAGAACAAGAGCTAAGTCAAGGATTTTGGCTTCAAGTTCTGTATAAGAGCTGTCAGGACGTAAAAGTCTTAAAATGTTTTCGGCAGTTGACAGGTTAACATCAGGATTAATAATATATAAATTATCACCATGATGATAATGTCTGTGAGCCTGATATCCGTAAACGGATATAAGTGGAACTCTGGCAATAAGGCTTAAGCTCTGTCTTAAAACATTAGGAATTGAAGTGTCATCAGGATTTTCATCCCATGAATAAAGTGAGAGAACACTTCTTGCAAGAAGGTTCATCATATCTCTACTTGTAGCTTTCATAATAATATCACGGACAAAACTTGGTGGAAGAGTTCTATATTCGGCAAGAACTTTGTTGAAATTAGCAAGTCTCTTTTCAGATGGAAGTTCGCCGAAGAGAAGAAGATAAGTAACCTCTTCAAAACCAAAACGATTCTCTTTTAAGAAACCATGAACAATATCTTCTACATCAATACCTCTATAAAAAAGCTTTCCTTCAACGGGAACAACTTTACCGTCAATAGTTTCATATGAATGAACATCACCGATTTCAGTTAAACCGGTAAGAACACCCTTACCTGTATTTCTATCACGAAGACCACGCTTAACATCAAATTTATCGTAGAGATTCGGATCAATACATGAATTATTAATACATCTGTCTGCATATTTATTAATCTGAACTGTAAGTGGATCGTCGAACTGTTCTTCTTTTTCATTTAATAACATAAGAAAACCTCCCTTTTATGAGTGTAAAGTCTACCACATAACTTAATTTTCTACAATAAAACCATATCTAAACATAATAAAATAAAGTAAATAGTATATTTTGTTAAGACGAAACATTAAAAAATTAGGCGAATAATAATGTGAATGTTTTTTAAAAATTAATGCATAAATATTTGCAATGAGCATATTTGATAGGATGATATTAACAATAATCTGTACTATATATCTATAGCAGTAAAGCTATATTAGTGCTAATTATTTAGAATTTAATTTTATCTATTATACAAAATAAATGTGAAATGTGGTAGAATAAAAACCAAATATGTTGTTATAAGACAGTTAATAGAGGTTTAATAGATATAATGGATATTTTTGATTACGCAAGAAGCGTTAACAGTGAGAAGGAATCACCGTTAGCAAGCAGATTAAGACCTAAAACTTTAGACCAGGTTGTAGGACAGGAACATATAATAGGAAAAGACAAATTACTATATAGAGCAATAAAAGCAGACAAACTTAGTTCGATTATTTTTTACGGTCCTCCGGGAACGGGAAAGACTACATTGGCTAAGGTTATTGCCAATACTACAAGTGCAGATTTTATGCAGTTAAATGCAACTGTGGCAGGAAAGAAAGACATGGAAGACGTGGTTGCAAAGGCTAAACAGAATATGGCAATGAGTGGTAGGAAGACTATTCTTTTTGTAGATGAAATTCATCGCTTTAATAAGGGACAACAGGACTATCTTCTTCCTTTTGTTGAAGACGGAACGGTTGTACTTATTGGGGCAACAACAGAGAATCCATATTTTGAAGTTAACTCAGCTTTAATATCAAGGTCAATTGTTTTTGAATTACATCCTTTAAGTGTGGAAAACATTAAGACACTTATACTAAGGGCAGTAAATGACAAAACTGACGGAATGGGAATTTATAACGGAGTAATCGATGATGATGCGGTTATGTTTTTGGCAGAGATTTCAAATGGGGATGCAAGAACAGCGTTAAATGCAGTAGAGCTTGGTATTTTGACTACAGATCCGGCACAGGATGGCAAGATACATATTACATTGGAAGTAGCACAGCAATGTGTTCAGAAGAGAGCATTAAAATATGACAAGTCAGGAGATAATCATTACGATACAATTTCTGCATTTATAAAAAGTATGCGAGGTTCTGATCCTGATGCGGCAGTGTATTATTTATCAAGAATGCTTTATGCAGGGGAAAGCGTTGACTTTATATCAAGAAGAATTTTGATTTGTGCGGCAGAAGATGTTGGCATGGCAAATCCACAGGCGTTAGTTGTTGCCAATGCAGCAGCCCAGGCAGTTCATCAGGTTGGTATGCCTGAAGCCCAGATAATATTGTCAGAGGCAGTTATTTATGTGGCTTCATCGCCAAAGAGCAACTCAGCCTGCAATGCAATTTTTGCAGCAAATGAAGTGGTAAGAAGTACTGTTACAGCAAAGGTTCCGGCACATTTACAGGATGCACATTATAAAGGCTCAGCCAAGCTTGGTCACGGAATCGGATACAAGTACGCACACGATTATCCAAATCATTATGTGAAACAACAATATCTTCCTGACGGTTTGGAAGATAGCAGGTTCTATGAACCGGGAGATTTAGGATACGAAGTAGAAGTTAAGAATTACTTTAAAAAGATAAAGGAAGATTAGTGTAAAATATCCAAATCCGGATTAAAAGGATTGTGAACTGTTTTGCATTTCCATAATCCTAAGAGAGTTAAAATCAGAGGTGAAATAATTGAAGACTTTAATTGACAAGTTAGCAGCAGGAGTTTCAACATATGAAATGCCTGATGCGGAAGTTTTAGAAAACAGAATAGCCGTAGAGCTGGAAACAGGGGATTACAAACGGGGAGAATTAAACATAAAAAGCAAAAACAATCTTCCTATAAAAGGAGTTGTATTTTCTACTGATAATCATATAACTTTCGAGAACAATCAGTTTAACGGCATTAACAATGTGATTAGATATAGCGTAAGCAGTAAGAATCTGGAGCAGGGACAGATCTGCAACGGAACAATAAGCATGGTTACAACTGCAGGGGGTTTTGACATTCCGTTTGCAATAACAATAAAGAAAAGAGAGCTGGAATCAACAATAGGAATGATTGGAGGTTTTAATGACTTCTTAAGACTTATTAATGAAAGTTATGACGAGGCATTAATATTATTCCTTTCAAAAGAATTTAAGGAGTTTTTCCTAAAAAACGATAGTTTCGGCTCTACATTGTATGACATGGTGCTTCATAACAGTAACCGTGGAATTGCAATGGAAGAGTTTCTTGTGGGAATGGGACTAAAAAAGAGAGTTGCCATTAGTACAAAGGAGAATTATAGAGAATATTCCAATATTAAAGAGAACTATGCAGACACGATTAATCTTGAAAGAAGTTGTCTTGGATATGCGGAAATAAATGTTACGGTTGAAGGTGATTTCCTTTATAACTGCAAGTCACAGGTTAAGGGCGATGATTTTAATGGCAAAGTTGCAGAATATGAGTTTTATATTAATGCAGCCAGACTTCACGGAGGAAGCAACCACGGCAGATTAATTTTTGAGACAACTAACGAAACAATTGTTTACGACATTGTAATAGTAAATGAAAAAGATGAAATTAACGATTACATAGAAGAAAAGAAGAATAACATAGGTCTTATAAAGAACTATCTTGATTTTAGAACCGGTGTTATTGATGGTAAAAAATGGATTAATGAAATGTCAAAAATGGCACAGGAACGACTGGAAAAGAACGAAGACGACCTTGTTGGTATTTTGGTTAAGGCTCAGGTGGCAATTGCCGAAAATAATACAGAGGAAGCTACATCATATCTTGACAGGGCATCTAAGCAGATGGCAATAAAGGACAAAAATAATGTAGAAGAATACTGTTACTATCTGTACTTAAAAACATTACATAAAAACAATCCTAATTATACTAACGAAATAAAGGCAGAAATCAAGAAATACTTTGAAAGTGGTCATGACACATGGCAGTTATTGTGGCTTTTATTTTACATGGATGAAAGATATGACGAAAATCCGAGCTTAAAATATACAATGATTAAGCGAATGTTTGGAGAAGGATGTTTCAGTCCGGTTATGTATTTTGAGGCGGCAAATATTTTAATTAATCAGCCTGAACTTTTAAGAATCCTTAACAGTTTTGAAATTCAGGTATTAAACTTTGCGGCAAAATACAAAATCGTGACAAAAGACCTTGCCAAGCAGACAGCAGAGCTCATGATTAAGGACAAGGCATATAATGAAGGATACTTTAACATACTTGCAAGATTTTATGAGCAGACTAAGGAAGAAGAGGTTCTTACATGTATATGTACAATGATTATTAATGGCAATAAGTTGGACCACAGCTATTCCAAGTGGCTTACAGAAGGTGTCAGGGAAGAACTTAGAATTACTAATTTGTATGAATATTATATTTATACAATTAATACTTCTAATTATAAGCCATTGGAGAAGTCAGCATATAAGTATTTTTCTTACGGAACAGATACTTTAATGTATAACAAAGATTATTTTTATGCAAATCTGTTAACTAACATTAGTATGTTAGAGGATGAATATTTAAAATTCCGTGACGGCGTGGAAAAATATGCAACAGAAGAATTACTTAAAGGCAACAACAATGACCATTTAAGACTAATTTACTCTAAGTTAATAACAGATGATTTCCTTGTAGGTAATATGCAGCAGGCAATGCCACAGGTTCTTAATACTTACAAGATAACAGTAAAAAATGAAAAAATAAAAACAGTCGTTGTACGTCATAAAGAAACAGAAAATATTATTACATCAACTGTGAATAACGGAGTGGCTTACGTAAGATTATATACAAAGAATCCTGTTATTTTATTTATGGATAACAAGGGCAGATTTATTTGGGAGTCTGACTATCAGATAAAACATTTAAAAATCGAAGCTCCAATTACAAAAAAAGGAAGCAGTAATCTTACTAAGCTTGTGGAAACGGAAAAGATTCTTGAACATCCTAATATGTACAAAGGTAAGGTTCAGGAATTAAAGGAAACAGTGGAAATTCCTGAATTATCAAAGCAATATCGTGATTCACTAAAGGAATTTATTGTGGATTATTATTACAAAGGCTACGATTTGGGAGAAATGGATATTTATATTATGCAGTTTAATCTGGCAGAGTTATCCAAAGTTTCCCGAAAGAAGATAATGGAGATTTTAATAGAAAGAAATCTTATGGAAATGGTTTATCCACATATTGCCAAGTATGGTTATGAAAGCATAAAGGTAAGCTTGCTTGAAAAACTTTGTGTGGAATTGGTTAAAGAGCCTGAGTTTGACAAAAACGAAATTCTTATAGAGATGTGTGCCGAATCTTTCAGAAATGGTTGCAGGGATGAGAATGTTCTTAAGTTCTTAGGCAAGTATTATGATTCAGGTTCCCTTGAATTATATCAGATGTTTTTGGCGGTTCAGTCAAGAAATATTAATGATAATACATTGGCTGAAAAGCTGTTGGTACAGCTTATTTTTGAAGGCAGTGTTGATAAGTCTATTTATGAAATATATGAAGAATATATTAAGGGACCAACATCTTCAGTTATAAGAAAGGCATTTTACACATATGTTTCTTATAATTATTTTATTAAAAAAGTTCAATGTCCTGAAAGAGTATGGGAAATAGTCGAACAGGAATTGGAAAACGGATTTGATGTAACATTAATTACAAAAATCGCTTTTGTGGAAGTAATGTCACAGAAAGATAAGCTTACTGAAAATCAAATTAAAATAACAAAGGACTTAATTGATACTTTAGTTAAGAGCAATGTTAATTTTGAATTTTATAAGAAGTTTAATAAATGGTACAAGATTCCGTTTAATCTTTTAGATAAGACAATTATAGATTTTAGAACTAATCCGAAACATAGAGTTGATATTACTTATGAGATTAAAAATCAGGAAGGAAAAACCGGAAAAGTTACAGAAGAAATGGGAAGCATTTATCCGGGAATTTTCTCAAAAGAAGTAATAATGTTCTACGGTGAGGAAATAGATTACAGTATAAAGGAGTATTCTAATGAATATCCGGAAGGTAAGGTTGTTGATAACTATTCAGTGAGAATATCAGAGAAGAATGCTTACAACGACGAAAGCCGTTTTGGAATAATTAACAGTATGATGATTTGCAAGGCTTTAGGCGAGGATGATGCAGCAAGAGATATGATGCAGACTTACGAACTTTGCAAGGAAGCAGGAAGAAAATTATTTAGATTATTGTAATCAGGGCAGACAATATAGGAGGATGAAACTTTGGGAAAAGGAATAATATTGGGAATCGATTTTTCCATAGACTTTACGCAAATGGCTGTGTTGGATGATGAAATTAATCCAAGATCCATTAGTATAGGAACAGAAGATAATTTTTTGATACCGTCTGTTGTATGTTATAACAGCGAATTAAATGAATGGTCAGCAGGTGATGAGGCTGTTAACAAAAGCAGATTAAATAATAGCACTGAATATAGAAAATTGCCGGAGATTTTAAAGCAGAACTATGGGGAAGATTTAACAAAACAGATTATTACAACGTATATGTCATATCTGCTAAAGGTTGCAGTAAATTACAGCAATGGCAAATTAATCAAAAATGTTCTTGTAACTTTAAATGAAGTTACACCGGAAATGATTGAATTAATTACAACCGCTTTTACTAATTTAGGTTACAATGCAAATGATATTAAGATAATAAGTCATTCAGAAAGTTTTGTATATTATGTTTTAAATCAGGGAAAAGATATTTGGATTAATCAGGTTTACTTCCTTAATTTTGACAGAAATGATTTTTCCTGCAGAAAGCTTAATGTTATAAAAGGCAAGCAGGTTCATGTGGCAGATGTTACAGTTGAAGACTTAAATGACAGGATGACATATGATTCGGTAAAGAATAACATGGATATGGCAGATGAAATTGTGGCAGATTATATGGAAGACCAGCTTAAGAAAAATGTTGTATCAGGTGTGTTTTTGTCAGGTGAAGGTTTTTATGCAGAAGGCTGGGCGAAAACTTTACAGACTATATGCAGAAACAGAAGAGTTTTTAAGGGAAATAATTTAATTGTAAAAGGTGCAGCTTACGGGGCAAAAGAGTTCTTTTATATGAAAACCCTTAAGGATTACATTATTTCATGTAAGGGCAGAACAAGAGTAAGAGTTACAATGTCTGTTAAACACAAAGAAAGAGACAGTATGGTAACATTGTCAGATATTGGTGACTATTGGTATCAGGCAAAATCAAAAACAGAATGTATAATGGAAGAACCTACAGAAGCTGTTTTTGAAATTCATAATATTATGAAACATACAACAGAAGAGTTTAGAATTGATTTGACGGAATTTCCAAAAAGACCACCGAAAACAACAAGAATCAGTGTTGATTTTAAATATTTAACAGAAAACAAATTCCAGATTACAATTACGGATTTAGGTTTTGGGGAGTTCTTTAAATCATCGGGAATGTCAGTTACAAAGGAAATAGAGATTGGCTAAAGGAGTAAATGAATATGAATGACATAACATTATGTACAATGCATACGGAAAAGCCTTATTATATTAAAGAAATTAACAAGAATATATATTCTATAGAAGAATTAAGTTATTACTTATTTAATTACCTTTATTTAATTGATGACCAGTTTTTCAGTGAAGGCTTAATTGATTATATTGAAAACGAACTTAAGCAACCTCACATTGCATCAGGTATAAGACAGATTAATGCCAACAAAGGAGCTTTGGGAGAAAAGATTTCTTTTCTTATAAAAAACGCCGGTTACTATACTGAGCGTGAAGCAGAAAAATTAGAAAACCATCTTGTTATGCTTAGTTCAAAAACAGCAGCAGAAAGAATTAAGGCTAAGGCAGATATTTTGATGGAAACAGACAAGTATAATATGGCAATTAATTACTATAATAGTATTTTAAGTAAGTCCATTAATACTGATTTGCCTGAAAGATTTTATGGTGATGTTTATAACAATCTTGGTGTGGCTTACGCAAGATTGTTTGAATACGACCAGGCTGCAACAGCTTTTAGATGTGCTTACAGGCTTAATGCTTCGGCAGAGTCTTTGGAATCAATAATAATGTGCGATCTTATTACCGATAATGAGAAGCGACTAAAAATGGATAAGGACAAATATGGTGTTTCCGACACTGTTATCAACAGAATTAAGACAGAAATAATTAAGCTTAATGCTGAAATTAAAACAGGTTGGAACAAAAAACAGGAAGATCAATATATGCAGCAGTGCAAGAAAGAATATATTGTAGAAATAAACAGTTAAATGTTTTGTGAACATAGTTGACAAACCAATTTAAAATTATTATTATTAGTTCATATATGGAAATGCGTAGAAGAAAAGGAGTAGCAGATAACCTTTTAAAGAGAGAGAGGGACGGTGGAAGCCTCTTAAAGCAGTGTCTGTGAAGGTAGTTTTGGAGCAGAGATGATGAATTGAGTAGTTGTCTACGGTTCGTCCCCGTTACAGGATATGATAAGTGAAAGATAAAGGTGGTACCGCGAGCAATCGCCCTTTATGCGGTACCGGCATTATACATAAGAAAGTCGTGCTGATACTGCAAAGGAGAGCACGACTTTCGTATTTGTTAACGAAAATCCGGTGCGTATTAAGAAATGTTAATAAATTAAAAAATAGGACTTAATATGTTAATAACATATCCTATGAAAAAGGTTACGATTGGAGAAGAAAGATGAAAGAGATTGAAAAGAATTACAATCCGGCAGAGATTGAAGACAGATTGTATAGTAAGTGGCAGGAAAAGAAATACTTCCATGCAGAAGTAGACAGAAGTAAGAAACCTTTTACAATTGTTATGCCACCTCCAAATATTACAGGACAGCTTCATATGGGACATGCCCTTGATAATACAATGCAGGATATTCTTACACGTTTTAAGAGAATGCAGGGATATGAAGCTTTATGGCTTCCTGGAACTGACCATGCATCAATTGCTACAGAAGCAAAGATTGTAGAAAAAATGCGTGAGGAAGGCATTACAAAGGAAGACATTGGAAGAGAGAAATTCTTAGACAGAGCATGGCAGTGGAAGGCACAGTACGGTGGACGTATTGTTTCACAGCTTAAGAAAATCGGTTCTTCATGTGACTGGGACAGAGAAAGATTTACAATGGATGAAGGCTGTTCAAAGGCAGTTAAGGAAGTATTTGTAAACTTATACAACAAGGGACAGATTTACCGTGGTGAAAGAATCATTAACTGGTGTCCTCATTGTCTTACATCTATTTCAGATGCAGAAGTTGAATATGAAGATCAGGCAGGCAAGTTCTGGCATTTAAGATATCCTTTAACAGATGGTTCAGGATATATTCAGCTTGCAACAACAAGACCTGAAACATTACTTGGCGATACAGCAGTAGCAGTTAACCCAAATGATGACAGATATAAAGACTTAGTGGGAAAGACTCTTACACTTCCTTTAGTTGGAAGAGAGATTCCTATTGTGGCAGATGATTATGTAGGTATTGACTTTGGTACAGGTGTTGTTAAGATTACACCTGCTCATGATCCTAACGATTTTGAAGTTGGACTTCGTCATAATTTACCTGTTATTAATGTATTAACAGATGATGCTAAGATTGTTGATGATTATCCTAAGTATGCAGGTATGGACAGATATGAAGCAAGAAAAGCAATCGTTGAAGATTTAGATAAAGAAGGATACCTTGTAAAGATTGAAGACCATGAACATAATGTAGGTACATGTTACAGATGTCATACTACAATCGAACCTAGAGTATCAAAACAGTGGTTTGTAAAGATGGAAGAAATTGCAAAACCTGCAATTGAAGCTGTTAAAAATGGTGACACTAAGTTTGTACCACCTCATTTTGACAAAACATATTTCCATTGGTTAGAAAACATCCGTGACTGGTGTATTTCACGTCAGTTATGGTGGGGACACAGGATTCCTGCATTCTATTGTGATGATTGTGGGGAAATGGTTGTTACAAAAGAAGATCATGCAGTATGTCCTAAGTGTGGTAAGGAAATGAGACAGGATCCTGATACACTTGATACATGGTTCTCATCAGCATTATGGCCTTTCTCAACACTTGGATGGCCTGACAACACAGAAGAATTAGATTATTTCTATCCTACAAATGTACTTGTTACAGGATATGACATTATTTTCTTCTGGGTAATCAGAATGATGTTCTCAGGACTTGAACATACAGGAAAAGTTCCTTTTGATACAGTTTTGATACATGGACTTGTTAGAGATTCTCAGGGACGTAAAATGAGTAAGTCTCTTGGAAATGGTATTGATCCATTGGAAGTTATTGACAAATACGGTGCTGACGCATTAAGATTTACACTTATTACAGGTAATGCACCAGGTAATGATATGAGATTCTACTGGGAAAGAGTAGAAGCTTCAAGAAACTTTGCTAACAAAGTTTGGAACGCATCAAGATTTATTCAGATGAATATGCCTGAAGAAGGTATTGATGTGAAGAACAAACCTGAAAATCTTACAGATGCAGATAAGTGGATTTTATCAAAAGTTAACACTTTAGCCAAAGATGTGACAGAAAATCTTGATAAATTTGAGTTGGGTATCGCAGCAGACAAAATTTACGAATTTATTTGGGAAGAATTTTGTGACTGGTATATTGAAATGGTTAAGCCAAGATTGTACAATGATGATGACGATACTAAAAAGGCAGCACTTTGGACACTTAAGAAGGTATTAATCGATGCATTAAAACTTTTACATCCATATATGCCATTTATTACAGAAGAAATTTTCTGCAATTTACAGGATGAAGAAGAAACAATTATGCTTTCAAAATGGCCTGAATTTACAGAGGAATATGATTTCGCCAAAGAAGAAAAAGCAGTTGAAACTATTAAAGAGGCAGTTAGAAATATTAGAAATATCCGTTCAGAAATGAACGTTGCCCCAAGTAAGAAAGCTAAAGTTTTCGTAGTTTCAAGTGAAGAAGAAATTAAGAACATTTTCGAAAATGGTAAAGTATTCTTTGCAACATTAGGTTATGCAAGCGAAGTTATTATTCAGGATGACAAGTCATGTATTGGTGATGATGCCGTATCAGTAGTTATTCCAAAGGCTACTATTTATATGCCTTTTGCTGAATTAGTTGATATTTCAAAGGAAATCGAACGTCTTAATAAGGAAGTTGAAAAGCTTAATAAAGAATTAGCAAGAGTTAACGGTATGTTAAGCAACCCTAATTTTGTAAGCAAGGCTCCTGAAAAGAAGATTAACGAAGAAAAGGCTAAACAGGCTAAATATCAGCAGATGATGGATCAGGTAAAGGAACAGTTGGCAAGATTACAGAAGTAGGAGGAAACGACCATGATAAATTTTGAAGAGGAAATCAAGAAGTTTCACCCAAGTCTAGAAATAGAAGAAGCAGAGGATGCCATTTACAATAATAACATTTCTGATATTACAGATGTTATGATTCAGATGGTTGAGGAACTTAAAGGCGACAAATAAAAGGCAAAGGATGGGTGTATAAATGATATGCTACAATTGTGGAAATGTCTTAACTAACAGTGATTATTGCAGTCATTGTGGTATGGACGTAAGCGTATACAAAAGAATAGTAAAATTATCAAATACCTATTACAATGCCGGTCTTACAAAAGCAAAAAACAGGGATTTGTCAGGTGCAGCAGATACTCTTAGAAGAAGTGTAAAACTTAACAAGAGAAACATTGATGCAAGAAATCTGTTAGGTCTTGTTTATTTTGAAATGGGTGAGACTGTTCAGGCATTTTCAGAATGGGTAATGAGTACAAATATTCAGCCGGATAATAACCCGGCTGAGAAATATCTTGTTGCAATACAGCAGGATAAAGGTAAGGTTAGCGAATTAAATCATACAATTAAGAAGTTTAATATTGCTCTTGATTATGCCAAAAGCGGTACAGATGACATGGCAATTATTCAACTTAAGAAAGTATTGAATCAGAATCCTAACTTTATAAAAGCATACCAGTTGTTGGCACTGTTGTATTTAAAAGGCGGACAATATGAGCGTGCAAAAAAATCCATAAAAAAATCTATGAAAATAGATAAATGTAATCCTCTTAGCATAAGATATTTAAGAGAGATTAACGAATATATGGATGAAGAGAAGAAAACTGATCCGGACAAGCGAATGGAAAGGAGAAGAAACCTTCGTGGAGTTATGGTGGACAGAGAATATCTTAGCGGAAATGATGTTATCATTCCTAAGAATAACTTTAAGGAAGCCATAACAGGAGCACAGAGTATTCTTCATATTGTTATTGGTTTGCTTTTAGGTGCAGCATTGGTTTACTTTATTGTAACACCGGCAAGAATGTCACATCTGACAGATCAGGCTAACAATGTAGGCGTTGAATACAATCAGAAGATTGCAATAAAAAATTCAACAATATCTGAATTAGAGAATCAGGTTGATACATTAAAAACAGAACAGAAGAAACTTAAGTCAGACTTGGCACAGTATACAGACACAGGAAATACGGTTGCATCAAACTACAGTAACCTGTTAAAATCAGTAAATTATTATTTAAATGATGACTATAAGAACGCGGCAACAGCTTTAAGTGATGTTGATAGTAAGCTTAAGATGGACTCTGAAGACTTTACAACTGTTTATAAATGGTTAAGCAGTAAATTATCAAAACGTATTTCAGAAGAAGCTTACAATGCAGGAATGACAGCAAGAGATAAGGCAGATTATGACACAGCAATTAAGCAGTTTAAGAAATGTATTGAAGCTGACTCAGGTAATGTAGACGCAATATACTATCTTGCATGGAGTTACAAAAACAAAGGCGATTCAAAGAATGCCAATAAGTACTTCAAAGAGATATATGATAACTTCCCTAATTCATCACACTATGACACAGCAAAGAGCCAGCTTAACATAGATGACAGTAGCAGTAGTGGAGATAACGGAGACAACGGCGATAATGGCGACGGTGGCACTTCAGAATAAGGGATAAAGATTACAATTGATAATACTAGAATCTAGTTAGATTTTAGAAAAGATTTACGAAAGAGAAGAGCGAAAGCTATTCTCTTTCTGCGTTTAAGAATAAAGGGGGATTTATGGAAGTTTTATATGAAGTAAGAGGCGAGAATCTTTTGATTTATCTGCCGGAGGAACTTGATCATCACAATGCGAAAACAATTACAGAGCAGTCAGATTGGTATATTGTTTCAAACCAGATTAAAAACATAATTTTTAATTTTAAGCGAACAATGTTTATGGATAGCTCAGGCATTGGAGTGATAATGGGCAGGTATAAGCTTGTAAAAAAGAGAGGTGGAAGCATTACAGTTACAAATATTAACAATTCAATTGACAGAATTTTTACTATTTCGGGGCTTTACAAAATAGTGAGCAAAACGGAAACACCCAGCTTGGTGAAATGGTAATTGGAGGGACGCATGGAAAATAAAAGTAAGGAAAACAATATGACTTTGGAGTTTGATGCAAAGTCCGAAAACGAAAGTCTGGCAAGAATTGCAGTTGCTTCTTTTTTGACGGAGATTGATCCAACCATTGAAGAAATTAATGATATTAAAACGGCAGTATCAGAAGCAGTAACTAATTCAATTGTTCATGGCTACAATGAGGGACCGGGGAAAATAACTTTAAAGTGCAAGCTTGTATGCAATCAGTACGAAAAGCAGGATACATATACGGTTAGTAGTTTTATTACCATTGAGATAAAAGATTTGGGAGTTGGTATAACAAATATTGAAAAAGCAAGAGAGCCCTTGTTTACCACAAAACCGGAATTTGAAAGATCCGGAATGGGATTTATGTTTATGGAAATGTTTATGAATAAAGTAGATGTGATTTCAGAGCCGGGGAAAGGCACAACAGTTATAATGGAGAAAAAACTTAAAAAAGTTATAGAAAAAAACAGCATAAAAAGTAGTCAATATAATAGTAAGTTGATGAGCCACACTAATTCTAAATCCATTGGGCTAGTTAATTTGAAAGAAAAGTCCGGCCAGAGGGCATAATGGATACGCTAACTTTGATAAACAGGGCTCATCAGGGAGATAAGTTAGCAAGAGATAAAATATTAATTGAAAATACAGGTTTGATATGGAGCATTGTCAGAAGATTTTTAAACAGAGGGCACGAAGGCGAAGATTTGTTTCAAATCGGATGCATTGGGATGCTAAAAGCAATAGACAGATTTGACACGGAATTTGACGTGGCTTTTTCAACCTATGCAGTTCCAATGATAGCAGGAGAAATCCGAAGGTTTATAAGAGATGATGGCATTGTAAAAATCAGCAGAAAAATAAAAGAAAATCAAATGAAAATAATGCACCAAAGAGAAATTTATATAAATGAAAAAAAGCAGGAGCCAACAATAGAAGAGCTTGAAAAGGTCTGTGATTTGACAAAAGAAGAAATAGTAATGGCGATGGATGCCTCAAGAAATGTTGAGTCAATTGACAAAGAAATGTATTCAAAAGACTCAGCATACACCCTAATGGATTTGGCGGAGGATGACACTAATATAGAAGAAACGGTTTTGAATAAAATTATGGTTCAACAATTAATGGACATGCTGGAAAGTAAGGAGCGAAAAATCATAAATTTGAGGTATTTTAAAAATAAAACTCAAAGTCAGGTAGCAAAAGAAATGGGAATGACACAGGTTCAGGTGTCAAGACTGGAAAAGAAAATTTTAAACTCAATGAGAAATGAAAAAAGTACATAAACAAAAAATAGTTGCTATTGTAAAACGAAAAAGTGCAGTGAAAGTTTAGAAATCAAATGTTCATTGCACTTTTTATTTATTTTAGAATAATTAAAATAAAAAATTGCATAATAAAAGCATAGAAGTTTAAATTTTCTAAAAAATAAAAATTTTTGGAGGTCTAAATGAAAGTATTAAAAATGGTGGCAATAATAGCAGTGATAATAGTGGCAATAGGCATTGGCTTCTACATGTGCAACGACACATATCAAGTGGAAGAAATACAGGAAGCAGTGATGATATAAAAGGTTAATAAGATTATATTTAAAAAAAAGTAATAATCCATATTAAACAATATGGGATAGAAAGGACATAAATGAGTGACACATTATATATAAAAATGGACCAGGCAGTGGAGATTACGAAAAAGCAGGTAACAGTTGGAGATGTTGCAAAACTTCAATGCAAAAACAAAAATATAACAAACAGGCTAAAATCAATGAAATTGTTGGAGGATACAACAAAAGGAAAAAAGCGATATATAGTTTCAATAATGAAAATTATCGAAATGGCAGATCAAACATTTCAGAATGTAGATATACAAAATATAGGGGAAACAGAATGTGTTGTTGAATTTAAGACACCCAAAAAAGATGACGGACCAATGGCAATAATTAAAACAACAATAATATGTTTGATTTTGTTTTTCGGAGTGGGATTTTCCATAATGTCATTTAACAACGATGTGTCAATAGATGATATGTTTTCAAAAATAAGCAAGCAATTTACAGGGGACAAAGAGCAGGGCAGAAAAATACTTGAGTATTGTTATTCAATAGGATTGGGTGTGGGAATCATCATCTTTTATAATCATTTTGGACCGAAAAAATTAACTAAGGATCCAACGCCCATTGAGGTTGAAATGAGAAAATACGAAAGAGACATAAACCAGACTTTAATAGATGGGCATAACAGAGATGACGGAAAGGTGGATGTAAAATAGAAGCAGTGACGAAATATGAAAGGTAGAATTGGAACAAAATGATAGGAAAAATAATTCTTGCAATTACAGGAATCGGGGCAGGTTTCATAATCTCTGCAGGAGTTTTTGCATTAATAACATCAACAGGAATAATAACAAGATTTGCAGACAAAACCCATACTGCAAAAAGTATACAATTATATGAAACAATAGTAATTGCAGGGGGAATACTTTGGAATATATTCTGGATAATGGAATCCCATTTCAAATTCACGGGACAGCCGGCAAAAATATTTCAGGGAATCATGGGACTATGTCAGGGTATATTCGTAGGTTGTCTTGCAGTGGCACTGGCGGAGGCCCTAAACGGAACAGCAATCTTTGCACGAAGGGCAAAACTGAAAATGGGGCTAAGTTTCATAGTGTTATCAGTAGCGGTAGGCAAAGTCCTTGCATCGTTGCTCCAATTCTACAACGACTGGGTGAACTAATGCTTTTGTGCCGGAAAATTATTTCTCGCAAAATACAACCGTTGGTGAGCAAGCTCTCCACGTCTGTATTTCGTCCTGAATATGCATCACTTGTAGGAACGCGTAAATATATAATTTAATGGAGAATTGATATGGAAAGTGAAGAAAAGAAGAAGGCGTACAACGAATACGTTGAAAGAATTACGCCAAATAACAGTTTGACAAAGGATATGTGGAATGCTTTTTGGATAGGCGGTCTGATTTGTGTTATGGGACAGATTTGGCTTGAGCTGTTTATGTATTTTGGAATGGATAAGGAGGACAGCGCAAGTTACACTACTTTGATTTTGATTTTGGAAAGTGCAATTCTAACGGGGCTTAATGTTTATCCGAAGATTGCAAAAAAAGGTGGCGCAGGCTGTCTTGTCCCAATAACAGGATTTGCCAACGGGGTTGTGTCTCCGGCAATTGAATTTAAGGCGGAAGGTCACATATTCGGAATTGGAGCGAAGATTTTTACCATAGCCGGACCGGTTATTCTTTATGGTATTTTTTCAAGTTGGATAGTTGGAATTATTTATTTGATTTTGAAGGGGATAGGGATAGTCTGACCGGATGTTAAAAAATTAAAATAAAAAATAGTCAATTAAAGTTTTGTGTCATAAAAAAAACTAAAGAAAAATGAAAAATAATACTGATAGTATTTTATTAGTTGAACAATTAAGTCTTTGTGATATAATAATGAAGAATTGTAAAGAAAAGGTTAAATTTAAATAAAGAATATAAATTTTATTGCAATAAATATTTAGATTTAAACGTTTTATAAAATGTATTTCAATTATATGGAAAAATGAAAAAAAATAAAGGATTTGTTTTAATTAATAATTTAGTTTAATTGTTTTCAATATTAGAATACGGAAATCAGGAGAGTGAGGAAAACAGATGAAGAAAAAGAATGTGATGGGGGAAAACATGGAAGCAGGAACAAATGCAGAATCAGATGAAAAAGCAGGAACAAATGCAGAATCAGATAAAAAAGCAGGAACAAAAATAAATAAAGAATCAGATGCAAAGAAAAGTAAGAAATTTAGAAAAGAATTCCTTAGTCAGAAACAGAAAGACACAGCTTTTCTTGTAATTAAGATTATCTTAGTTTGTATGTTTGCAGGTGCATATTCAATGCTGTATATTTGGGATTTGTATACTTTTAAGGGAAAAGTTTATCCTATGAGAATTGTAGTTCCAACATTGTTGTTTGTAAGTTCTTCAGCATTAATGTTTGTAAAAATAAAAGTTAACAGATGGGTTAATTTTGTCATATCTATTTTGGTAAGCTTAATTTTAGTATATGGAAACTTTGTAATGTTACAGAAGTCTCAGGGATACGAATATAAGCTTGAAGGGGATTATGTTAAATACAATATTATGGTTTTATTTATGATTTTTATGGTTATATTTGCAGTTACTAACAGTTTTAAAGTTGCAATTATAACAATGAACATTGTAAATATTGTTATGGGACTTGCAAATTTCTATCTTGTACAGTTTAGAAACTCAGGATTTTTGGCAGCAGATATTGTAAATATAAAGACTGCAGCAAATGTGGCAGGCGGATATTCTTATAGAATGAATTATAGAGTGTATCTGTTCCTTATAAGTTCCATTGCAATATGTTTTTTTGCAACTAAGTTAGGCAAGAACGTGGTAATTAAGAAGTTCTGGAGACTTATTCCTATGGCATTGGCACTTTTAATGGTGATTAATGTTAATGACTTAGTTCAGTCAAAGGAATATGTTAAAATATTGAAAGTCAAATATTTTAAGCCACAGGAAACATTTAATACTAACGGTTTTTACATAACATTTGCAAGAAGTATTAACGACCTTCAGGTCAAGAAGCCTAAGGATTATTCTGTTCAGAAAGTTGAAAATCTGGCAGAGCAGTTTAAGGGTACTAAAACTACAGTTTCTAATGATAAGAAACCTAATATTATAATGATAATGAGTGAGGCATACACTGATTTTATGTCTTTTGCGGATGTACCTTTAAGCGAAGACAATATGCCTTTCTTCCATAGTTTAAAGAAGAATACATTAAGCGGTCAGATGTTTGTATCAGTTTTTGCAGGAGGAACAGCATCAACTGAGTTTGAAGCCTTAACTTCTAACTCAATGGCATACATTCCTAATGGCATAACAGCATATACTACATATATCAACTCACCTATGACTTCTCTTGCGTCAACTTTAAAGGCACAAGGATATGGTGGAATAATAGCAATGCACCCTTATAAGGGAACAGGATATAAGCGTAACAAGGTTTATCCTTTATTGGGATTCAACAAATTCCTTACAATGGATGATTTTGCAGAAGACACAGAAACATACGGACTTCATATTTCTGACAAAGCAGATATGGAACGAATTATTTCAGAATATGAAAACTATAAGAAGAACAACGATAAACCGTTCTTTATGTTTAACGTGACAATGCAGAACCATAGTCCTTTTGATGCAGCAGGAGTATCTAAAGATATAAAACTTGGTTACAATATTAACGCACCACAGGCAGTTCAGTACTTAAATATGTTAAGAAAGTCAGATGATGCATTAAAAGAACTTGTTACATATTTTAAAAATGTAAAAGAGCCAACATTAATAATCTTCTTTGGTGACCATGAGCCAAAGATAGAAGAATCATTCTATGAGGAAATAGAAAAAGACTATAAGCTTGATGAAATTTATGAGAACCTAATGAAGAGAAACACTCAGTTCGTTATATGGGCAAACTATGATATGAAATCAGATAACAATATGTATATAAGTGCAAACAGAATGAGTTCACTTGTACTGGAAACAGCAGGACTAGCACAAAACGGATATCAGCAGTTCGTATCAGAGTTTAGCAAAAAAGTGCCAATCATAACAAAAAAAGGCTACATTGGTGAAGATGGAAACTTCTACAAAACAGGAGACAAAACATCACCATACTATGAATGGATACATAATTACGACATCATACAGTACAACAATATTTTTGATACAAAAAACAGAGTACAGGATCTATACAAAATAGCACAATAATAAAAAACAGAGTTCTTAAAAACAAAAAGAACTCTGTTTTTTGTCACATATATATTAATTGTCAATAGACGTAAAATTATACTTGTGATACAATGTGGAACTATAGCACAAAAATGTAAAAAATAAAGAACAAAAAAACATACAAAACAAAATAAAAGTATAAGAATCAACTGAAAAAGAGATTGTGATATTATATAAAAAAATACTCTTATTACGAAGCTATTTATTTAAATAATGAAGAAAAAGGAGAGTTTTAACATGAAAAAATCCTTCCAGATTTTTAAACGTGACATAGGCAGATTATCCAAAAACATAGTTGCACTAATAGTTGTAATCGGCGTGTGCATAATCCCTTCGTTGTATGCATGGTTTAACATAGCTGCCAACAAGGATCCATATGGCAACACAGCTAACATAAAAATAGCCGTGGCTAATAATGATGCCGGAACAGAAAATGATATGCTTGGAAACCTTGACGTAGGCGGTCAGATAGTTGATACATTAAAAGAGAATGACAGTTTAGGCTGGGTTTTTGTAAGTGAAGACAAGGCAATATCAGGGGTTAAGTCAGGAGAATACTATGCAGCAATAGTTATTCCTGATAATTTTAGTGAATCAATGGTAAGTTTTTTGTCAGGAAAAATAGAACAGCCGGAGTTTGATTATTATCTTAATGAAAAGAAGAATGCCATTGCACCAAAGATAACTGATACAGGTGCAAATACAATTCAGCAACAGGTTAATACAGAGTTTGTGTCAGCGGCGGCAGGCACAGTTGCGGACATACTTAACGGTTCAGTTTCAGGAATTGGAACTAAGCTTGATGACGTTCAAAATGACATTTCAACAAAGATTAGCACAGTGTCTGATAATCTTAAAGAATATGAAAAGGCACTGGATTCTTTTAACAAAACAGTGGATAGCAGTAACAAGCTAATTGAAAAATCAAAAAAATCAATGGCTATAGTGAAAAGCGACGCTAATTCCGGTGTAAATAGCATAAAGAATGGAACAGACAGTTTAACACTTGTACGAAATGACATAGCAGATTTTGCAAACGATTTAGGTGCGGGAATATCTAAGGCACAGAATAGTTTGGCAAAGGTAAATACTAAATCAGGAATAAATCTTGGAAAAATAAGTTCAAAAACTGAAAGCATTCACGGACAGTTTCAGGAAATGATAACTTCCGTAGAATCTATTATTGATAAAAATAGCGAAATGCTTATAACTTTAAAGGAAATTAACAAGAAATACCCTTCAGATTCATTAACTAATCTTATTAATGAATTAGACAGTCAGAATAGTAAGTACAAGACTATTTTGCAAAAATTAAGAACAGGAAGCGATTCTATAAATGATGCTACAACAACATCTGTTAAGGCAGTAGAATCTATTTCTAAAATTATCGAAAAGAATACAAAAGACATTCACAGCTCAAAGATAACTGTTGAAAACGGAATAATGACAGGTCTAAATACAAGCCTTGATACTTTTTCAAACATTCAGGGTACACTTTCAGGAATTTTAAAAGGTGTTGGACCTGCAACAGATAATGTTGTAACTTTAATGGACCAGTTAGAGAACAGCCTTGACAGTGCAAAGAAAGCACTTAGTTCAACAGGTTCTTCCATTAAGAAAGTTCAGGAAAGATTAGACAAGGCTAATGTGGACATTAGCGTTGTTAAAACTTCAAAGATATATATAAAACTTAAGGATATGACAAATTTAGACTCAGATAAGGTTGCATCTTTTATGTCATCTCCTGTTAAATTAAAAACAGAAACTTTCTATTCAGTTGAAAACTATGGAACAGCAATGACACCATTCTATACTAACCTTGCAATATGGGTAGGTGGAATTGTTCTTATTGCTATTTTCAAAATGGAAGTTGATAAAAGTGAAAAAATTAAAAATTTCACTCCAACACAGGCTTATTTTGGAAGATGGATGCTTTTCATCTTAGTAGGATTTGTGCAGGCGTTAATTATATGTTTAGGTGATATTTTTATCTTAAAAATAAAGTGCCAGCATCCGGTACTGTTTGTTGTGGCAGGATTAGTAGCAGCATTTGTATATGTAAATCTTATTTATGCCCTGTCATTAACATTTAAGCATATAGGAAAAGCAGTAAGTGTAATTCTTGTAATTTTGCAGATTCCGGGTTCAGCGGGAACTTATCCTATTGAAATGACGCCGGGATTCTTCCAGGCAATTCATCCGTTACTTCCTTTTACTTATGGAATAAATGCCATGAGAGAAGCAATTGCGGGAACTTACGGACATTATTATGTAAAGAATTTAGTTATTCTTTTAATCTATGTTCCTATTGCCTTGTTTATAGGACTTGTCCTTCGTAGATTATTGTTGAATTTAAATAGTTTATTTGACAAAAAACTTGAACAGACAGGACTTATGATTTGTGAAGAGGAAGGAATAACCAGGGAAAGAGTAAGACTTTTAACTACTGTGAAAATACTTGCAGGAGAAAAGCAGTTTAGAGATGAGATAAATAAGAAAGTCGAGCAGTTTGAAATATGTTATCCAAAACTAATAAAGGGTGGATTTTTTGCAATAGTTATTATACCGATTGTATTTTTGATTATAATGTTTAGTATCACATCAAAAATGGTATTTCTTGTATTGTGGATAGTGTCTATTATATTAATCGCCCTATATTTGATTTGTGTTGAGTTTATACATGAGAACCTGCTTAACAAGCAAAAAATGGCTGAAATGACCGGTGATGAGCTTATAGAGCAGTTAAAGAAACGTGGTAGAAAGAACAGTAAGGAAGGAGATGAGGACTAATGCTGAATATTTTTAGAATATTTATTGGGGATTTGAAAAAAATCAGCAGAAATGCAATAGCGTGGATTGTAGTGTTAGGACTTACTGTAGTTCCATCTCTTTACGCATGGTTCAATATTGCTGCAAGCTGGGATCCGTATAGCAATACCGACCAGTTAAAAGTTGCAGTGGCAAGCGTTGATAAAGGCTATGAGGGTGACATTATTCCAATAAGCTTAAATCTTGGGAATCAGGTTATATCAGCTCTTCGTGAAAATACTCAGCTTAATTGGGTATTTACTGATAAAGAAGATGCAATTGACGGTGTAAAATCAGGAAAGTATTATGCTTCAATTGTAATTCCAAAGAATTTTAGTACTGATATGATGAGCCTTTTCTCTGATAATGTTTCTCATTCGGATATTATTTATTATCTTAATGAAAAGGAAAATGCCATTGCTCCAAAGATAACTGACAAGGGAGCAAGCGCAGTTCAAAAGCAGATTGATCAGGTTTTTACAAAGACAGTTTCAGAGATTTCAATAAGCGTGCTTGATCAGTTGTCAGATGTTATGGATGATGATACAACAAAAACTGTAATGAACAAGGTTCAGTCTAATGTGCAGCAGATTGCCGATGACTTAAATGATGCAAAACAGACTGTTTATGCTTTTGCTGACCTTACAGGTTCTTTGGAAGAAATGTTAGACAGTACATCAACATTATTAAAAACGTCAGGAGACAGCACAAAGGATAGCGTTAATACTTTAAAAACTTCAAGTACTGATGTAACAGATTTGAAAGATGCCTTAAGTGGAACAACTGATGGAATAAACAAGGCGTTAAATCAAAGCGTATCTGCATATAATCAATTATCAAAAGAAGTGGATAATATTTTTGACTCAGTGTCCACAAGTGCAGACACAGCATCAAAAGGTTTAAGTGGTCTTGCAACTCAGGTAGATCACATAACAAAGAAGTACACTGAATTTAAAGAAAGCCTTCAGAAAGTGCAGAATGCATTGCCGGCAAATGAGAAAGTGTTAAGAACTGAAATTGACAAAATTATTGGTAAAATAGACCAGTCAATTATTCAGCAGAAGGAAATTAGAACAAAATTAAAAGACGCTTCTGATGATATAACATTGACATCAGGAACGACAACTTTATATAGAAAAGACTTAAAGAAACAGATAAAACAAAGTGCAAAGGATATATCTTCTATTCAGGATTCTTATGAAAAGAAGGTTCAGACTAACTTAACTAAGTTGGTTAATTCACTTACTGTAAATAATGGCTCAGTATCAAAAGTTGTAAACAATTTAAATCAGGGAACAAGTGATGTAAGTAAGCTTGCAGGAGATTCAGGAGCACAACTTGGACAGTTAAAGAAGATTCTTAAAAATTCAGGTAAAGCACTTGGAAAGGCATCCAAAAATGTAAGCAATATTTCATTTAAATTAGGCAATAGTGAAAACAGCGATGCAACAGAATTGCTTAAAAACATATTAAGCAACAGCCCTGACACATTAAGTGCATTCTTGTCATCACCTGTAAAGATGAACACAAATGTTATATACAAAGTAGATAATTATGGCTCTGCAATGGCGCCGTTCTACTCAACACTTGCAATATGGGTAGGTGGTATTGTATTAGTAGCAATGATGAAAGTAACATTAGAGGAAGATCGAAAGAAACAACTATTCAATGTGAAAAACTATCAGATATATTTAGGACGTTATATTCTGTTTATGATAATAGGATTGTTCCAAAGTGGATTAATCTGTTTGGGAGATTTGTATTTCTTAAAGATACAATGTGAGCATCCGTTCCTGTTCCTATTGGCAGGCTGGATATCAAGCATAGTATATGTAAATATAATCTACACATTAACAGTATCCTTTGGTGATATAGGAAAAGCAATCTGTGTAATACTTCTTGTAGTACAGGTAGCAGGTTCAGGTGGAACATTCCCAATAGAAGTAGCACCAAAATTCTTCAGAACAGTATACCCATTACTTCCATTTAACTACAGTATGGGAGCAATGAGAGAAACAATAGCCGGAATGTATGGAAACACATACTGGACAGAAATATCCAAACTACTATTATTCCTAATACCATCACTGATACTGGGATTGATACTAAGAAAACCAATAATAAAACTAAACAACTTCGTAATAGAAAAACTAGAAGAAACAAAACTCATGTAACTCACCAACCCCCGGAACTTCCAGGACACCTGTGCTTGCACAAAGGTGTCTTGGAAGTTTCGGGGGTGCCTTATTATGAGCATAAAAGGGCGACGAAGTCGCGCGATATGCGAATAATGAGGACAGATTGCGGGAACGCGAAGCGCGTAGCAATCTGAGTGAGTTATAAGTAGTAGCAAGGAACATACACCTGTGCTTGCACAAAGGTGAGATTTTAGACGAGAATGTTTTAACGGATTTTCACTAAATAAAGGTAAGAATTGGTTTGATGCTTCATCAGTTACTAGTTTTACGATATTAAAAAAATTTTATTTCATATTATTTATATATAATCATATGCGAGAATAAAGTGTCAACTATTATGATACAACATCACATTAAAAGTGGCATAATAAGATTGACAGAGGCAAAGGCTGTTTTCCCAACAAAGTTAGATACGAAAAGCCCATCAACAACACTGTAAATAGATGTAAAAATCATCATAACAATTGATGGTAGTACGAATCTAAATAATTTTTTTCTTGACTAAATATATAAAATAGTATATATTACTTAAATAAATAGTTCACAAAGTGAACTACTTTAAAAAGAAAGAAATAGGAAATAACAGAAAATGAAAGATAAAAAATGGAAAGACATGATAGAAAAACATGGCGAGCTTAGATTCTTTAGTAGCATGGCAATAAAGAAATCACACAAAGGTCAGGGTACATCTGCACAGGAATTGGACATGCTGTTTAGAGTCGCCTTGTCCAAAGAAAAAGTAACACCCGGTTACTTAAAAGACGCAATGGGCATAAGCAAAACAATTATAAGCAGATTAATAGAACAACTGGAAAACAAGCAGCTCATAGAAAAAATCCGCACAAATGAGGATAAAAGAAGTTATACATTGATAATAACTGAAAAAGGAAAAAAAGAAATTGATGATATGTATTACTACTATTTAAACCCTCTATATACGTTAAAGGAAAATATGACAGAGGAAGATTTTGAACAACTATTTAAATTAATAAGGCAGGCAAACAAGATATTGGCAAAATAAACCGCCAACAATATAAAATAGAAAATATAAACAAAATCTGCAGCTAATAAAAATTAAAGAAAGTGCTTGGAACCCGTCGGTTCATTAAGGCAGCGTAGTCGGCTTGATAGAACTGCTACGAGGTGGAAGCAGCGGGAGCGTGCTTTCGTAATTTTGTTAGCCGCAGATTAGTTAAAAATTGTTTAACATAAATGAAAGGAACAGAAGATGACGTTTTATCAGGAATTACAGTTAAGCTCAACAGGCTCAAAACAATTAATAAAAAACACAACAGACAAAAAAGAAAAAACAAGACACATTTTAATTTACAATTTCAAAGTATATTTAGTTGTGGCATTTTGTTTTTTGGTAGTAACGGCATTTAGTATGATTTTTGGAAATAACAATAGCGTGCCGGGAGTTGTGGTACTACTTGCAATACTTGTGTTGCGACAGGCAGATTTTGGCATAAAAACAACCCACGGTCTAATCTCAATAGCCGGGATATTTGCAATTTTAATAGTAGGCCCAAGGTTAAGCAACATAGTTGATCCTTTAACAGCATTTCTTATTAACATTGTTTGCATATTTTTACTAATGATGTTTGGATGTCATAATGTAATAATGTACAATCATTCAACTTTTGTATTGGGATATTTATTACTTCAAGGTTACGATGTCGCAGGAAAAAGTTATCAGTTACGTGTAGTCAGCCTTATTGTAGGTATGCTAATTTGTATGGTGGTTTTTTATAAAAATCAGAAAAACAGACCTCACAAAAGAGGTTTTATGGATATTTTTAGAGAATTCAATATACACTCTGCTAGAAATAACTGGTATTTAAAATTAACACTTACAGTTTCAACAGCAATGTTAATTATTAATCTTTTAGATATACCAAGGGCAATGTGGGTAGGAATTGCCTGCATGTCAGTATGTGTTCCATTTTCCAGTGACATTGCACCAAAGGCAAAGAAAAGAGCACCATTTAACATTGTGGGCAGCTTAATATTTGTTGCCCTTTACTATGCCCTCCCTAAGTGGGTGCATCCATATATTGGAATTATAGGCGGAATTGGTGTTGGTTATTCAGCCGGCTATTCATGGCAGACAGTTTACAATACATTTGGAGCGTTGTATATTGCCTCTGGAATTTTCGGTGTAAAAACAGCAGTATTGTTAAGAATTGGTGCAAATATTTTCGCTACATTATATACAGTTATTTTTAACCATATATTTAATAATGTATTTGCGTTTATAAAAAACAGAAAAGAAAATTTAATAACAGAATAGCAATGCTTAAAACAAAAAATATAGATGCATAACTAAGAAATTTAAGAGAAAAACTCTAACTGCAATACATAATACATCTTTCAGTGGGGTCAGATGGCGTACAAACAATATTTTGGAGTCCAAGCCTAAAAGTAAAAGCCCCATCTCAGGGGCTTTTGATATTAAATATTATTTATTTTCATTATCTTCCTTAGGAACAACTGTTTCCATATTTTTTGGAAGAACAAGATTTAAAATAATTGATACGATAAATACTACAGCAACACAGTTTTCTGCAAATACATTTTCGATAATCTTAGGGAAAATGCTAAAGATTTCAGGAACCTGTGTGAAGCCGATACCAATACTAAGTGAAAGTGCGGCAATTGTAATATTACGCTGTGAGTAACCGCAGTTGCTAATCATCTGAAGACCGCTGATTACGATTGTACCAAACATCATAAGTGTACATCCGCCAAGTACTGCGTCAGGAAGTGTTGCAAGTAAAGCACCAAAGATTGGGAAGATACCTGCAAAAATCATAATAATTGCACCTGTTGCAATAGCAAATCTGTTAACTACTTTAGTCATGGCAACAAGACCTACATTCTGGCTGAAAGATGTAATTGGTAAACATCCGAAAACAGAAGATAAAGCACTGATGAAACCGTCACAGGCAATAGAACCTGAAGTTTCTTTTGTTGTTACGTCACGATTTAATCCTGAAGCTGCAAGAGCAGAAGTATCTCCGATAGTTTCAGTGGCAGAAACTAAGAAAATCAAAATAACAGAGAAAATTGCGTTAGCATTAAATTCAGGTTTAAAAGGCATTAATGAAGGTACTGCAACAATAGAAGTTCCTGAAAGTGAAGAAAAATCAACAACTCCCATAATTACAGCAACAATATATCCAACAATAAGTCCAAACAAAACAGAAAGCTGTTTGAAATATGATTTTGCCAAAATATTAAAAATAATACATGAAAGCAATGTTATAGTTCCGAGAATCCAGTTTGTAGCTGAACCAAAGTTTTCGCTTCCGCTTCCTCCACCGAAAGAGCTTGCTCCAACAGAGAGAAGAGAAAAACCAATGGAAGTAACAACGCTGGCTGCAACGATAGGAGATATAAGTTTAATCCAGTATTTTGCAAAAAGACCAAGAACACCTTCTACAATACCGCCAACAAGAACAGCACCTACAATGGCATTATATCCGTAAGTTGGTCCGATATAACAAAAAATAGAAACAAAAGTAAAACTAATACCCATAACAATTGGAAGACCTGAACCGATTTTCCATAATGGGAATAACTGAATTAAAGTACCAATACCTGCAATAATCATTGCACTCTGGATAAGACGTGCAGTCTGTTCAGATGAAAGACCGCTGGCACCGCCAACAATAATAATAGGAGCAATATTGGCAACAAACATAGCCAAAATATGCTGCAAGCCAAAAGGAATGGCTTTTCCAACGGGAACTTTTCCGTTAAGTTTGTAAATGTTTTCAATTGATGAATTTGAGCTACTCATTAGTAAATGTCCTTTCATAATTTAAATATATTGTGTAATTGCAAAACAAAATATTTATGTTTTATTATATTAAGCAGAATTGTATGAAAGCAAACAATAGGCAGATTTTTGCAATTTTGCGAGCATAGCGTAAGGCAAAAATCAACTGTCTGAGCGCAAGCGAGTTTTGATTTTTGTCTTACTATAAGCGGCGGAGCAAAATAAGAAAATCAACGTGTTTGCGTTATACAATTCTGTGAAATATAGGGAAAAATTTTGTTTTGCGATTAAAAAATATAAACTATAAAAAACGTGGTGTTTCTCATAGTTTATAATTTTTTACTGTTCACGGAATGTGATTGTTCCGTTTTCTGCATCCATGCTATCAACGATAGCAAGTGATTCCAAGTGATATCCAAGGTTACGGATTGTACGTCCGCCTGACTGAAATCCTTTTTCAATTGCAATGCCGATTCCTTCTACAGTACCGCCTGCATTTGATACGATGGAGATTAATCCCTGAAGGGCACAACCGTTAGCAAGAAAATCGTCTATAATAAGAACGTGGTCATCAGGACCTAAAAATTTCTTTGATACGATTACCTGGTTTTTGCATTTATGCGTAAATGATTCAACTTCAGCAACATACATTTCACCATCAATGTTTATACTTTTTGATTTCTTTGCAAAAACAACTGGTGCATCGAAGTATTTTGCAACGATACAGGCAATGCCGATACCTGATGCTTCTATTGTAAGAATTTTGTTGATTGGGGCATTAGCGAAACGACGCTTAAATTCTTCGCCCATTTTTTCGAAAAGTGAAATGTCCATCTGGTGGTTTAAAAAGCTGTCTACTTTTAAAACATTTCCTTCTTTAACGATACCATCTTTTTGAATACGTTCTTCTAAAAAATTCATTTTTATCTCCTTTGTAAAAATTAATTACCTTTTCAGACTCCGCTCACGCAGAAATTTCTAAAAGGAAACAATAGGCAGAGTTTTGAAATTTTGCGAGCATAGTGTAAAGCGATAAACCTACTGTTCGAGCCTTTAGGCGAGTTTAGGTTTTCGCTTTACAATAGGCGGCGGAGCAAAATAATAAACTCAACGTGTTTACTTTAGAAATTTCTGCGTGAGCGGAATGAAAAAGTGCTTTGTTTTTATTTGATTAATAATTTTTTATTGATTCAAATTCGTCTACGATTTCTTTTTCAGGTGCAGGTGTAAGTAAGCTTACTACTACGATGAAGATTGAAGCTACAATGAATGCAGGTAAAAGTTCATAGATTCCAAGTACGCCACCCATTGGACGAACTAAGAATTTCCATACGAATACCATGATTCCACCGGCTACCATTCCGCTGATTGCACCGTATTTGTTTGAGCGCTTCCAGAATAATGCAAAGAGCATTACAGGGCCGAATGTGGCACCGAAGCCTGCCCAGGCAAATGATACTATCTGGAATACTGAGCTGTTAGGATTGCTGGCAAGAAACATAGCAATTATTGAAATGATAATTACTGAACCTCTGGCAACTACGATTTTTACTCCTGATGAAAGGTTTAAACTTAACACGCCTTCAAGTAAGTTTTCTGAAACACTTGAAGATGCAGCAAGAAGCTGTGAATCTGAAGTTGACATTGTTGAGGCAAGTATACCTGCAAGGATAACACCTGCAATTATGGCAAAAATAATGCCGTGTGTACTTAATACGTGGGCTATCTGAACGATGATTGTTTCAGAATCCTTTAGGTTAGGAATAACTCCTTCTGCTGACATTGCATAACCGATTATACCAATTGAAACTGCAACAGACATTGAAATAACAACCCAAACACTGGCAACACGTCTTGAAAGTTTTAATTTCTTTGTGTCTTCAATAGCCATAAATCTTAAAAGAATATGTGGCATGCCGAAGTATCCAAGTCCCCAAGCAAGTGTTGAGGCAATTGAAAGAACACTGTAAGGCGTTGCTGTATTAGTTGCACCATCATGTGTTGAAGTTATTGAAAGGAATCCCTTAAGGTCGCCAACGTGAGCTACGACTCCGTCAAATCCACCAACGGAAATAATTCCATAACTTAAAACTATAACTAAGGCAATTGACATAATAATACTCTGAATAAAGTCAGAAGTACTTGCGGCAAGGAAACCACCAAGAGTAGTATATGCAACAATAACAATTGCACTAATAATCATTGCTGTTAAATAATCAACTCCAAATAAAGAATTAAAAAGTTTACCACATGCAGCAAATCCTGAAGCTGTATATGGTACAAAGAAAATAATAATAATTATAGCAGATACACACTTTAACATTTTAGGATCTCTATATCTGTTAGCAAAAAAGTCAGGTATAGTGATTGCACTGCAAACGTCACTGTAAGTTCTAAGTCTTTTGGCAACAATAAGCCAGTTAACGTATGTTCCAACAGCAAGTCCGGCAGCTGTCCAGAATGCATCACAAACACCTGTAACATAAGCAACACCCGGAAGTCCCATTAATAACCAGCTACTCATATCTGATGCTTCAGCACTCATAGCAGTAACAAGAGGACCAAGCTTTCGTCCACCAAGGTAAAAATCATTTGTGGTACTGTTTTTTTTGGCAAAATATACACCAATACCAACAACGCCAACCATATAAACAATGATGGCAATTAAAATTCCAATTTCTGATGTAGTCATTTTTTTTCCCTTCTTATTATATGTAATTTTTGAATTTCCTTCCTATTGTATAAAAAATATGTCAAATAGGCAAGTAAAAACGTATACATATTTATAACAAAAAAGTAAAAACTAAGAAAAAAGGAGGATTTTTATGGGACGAATGATTGGTAGTAGCAGTATTTCCTTTGATAAGCCACCGTTTATTATTGAAGGAGCTTCAATTGTAGGTCAAAAAGAAGGTGACGGACCTTTAGGAAAATTGTTTGATGTTGTGGAACAGGATCCTATGCTTGGACAGGAAACGTGGGAAGAGGCAGAAAGTTTGTTGCAAAAAGAGGCAATTCAGAAACTTCTATTTAAAGCAGGGATGAGCAAGGAAGAAATCAGATATATTTTTGGTGGGGATTTACTTGGACAGTTAATTGCCACAACTTTTGGAATTTTGGAGTTCGAGGTTCCCTTTTTCGGATTGTACGGAGCCTGTTCAACAATGGGTGAAGCGTTAAGTCTTGGGGCAGTAATGGTTGAAGCAGGAAATGCAGACAATGTTATTGCAATGGCATCAAGTCATTTTGCCAGCGCAGAAAGACAGTTTAGATTTCCTTTGGCTTACGGAAAGCAAAGACCTTATGCGGCAACCTGGACTGTAACCGGTTGTGGGGCAGTAATAATTAGCACAAAAAAAGGTTTTGCAAAAATAACAGGAATTACCACGGGAAAAATCGTTGATTTTGGAGTAAAGGATGCTCAAAATATGGGTGCCTGTATGGCACCGGCTGCGGCAGATGTTATTTATCAGCATTTTAAGGATTTTAACAGCACACCGGCAGATTATGACAAAATCATAACGGGTGACTTGGGATTAATAGGAAAAAGTATTTTGTTTGAACTACTTAAGGAAAAAGGCTACGACATTTCTGCGGTTCATATGGATTGCGGCGTGGAAATGTTTGATGCCAGTGAACAGGACACTCACGCAGGTGGAAGTGGCTGTGGCTGTAGTGCCACGGTTCTTGCAGGCTATGTTTTTAAACAGCTAAAAAAAGGGGCATTTAAGAAGATTCTTTTTATTCCAACGGGAGCATTAATGTCCCCGGTAAGTTTTAATGAAGGAAATAGCGTGCCGGGAATAGCTCACTGCGTGGTGATTGAAAAGAATTAATGATTGCAATTAAAGAAAGGAATTTAAGATGATTTTTTTAAAAGCGTTTATTGTTGGGGGAATAATCTGTACTCTTGTTCAAATTGTAATAGACAAGACCAAGGTAACGCCTGCAAGAATTATGGTAAGTCTTGTTTGCATTGGGGTTGTTCTTGGTGCGATTGGAATTTATGAGCCTTTGACTAAGTGGGCAGGTTGTGGCGCAACAGTGCCTTTGCTTGGCTTTGGCAATAATCTTTGGAAGGGAATGAAAGAAGCCATAGATGAGTCAGGTTTTTTGGGATTGTTTAAAGGTGGTTTTACGGCAAGTGCCGTGGGAATTTCAGGAGCTTTAATATTCGGATATTTGTCTGCATTAATTTTTAAATCAAAAATGGAATAGTCAAAATTAACTATGTTTTAAAAATTCAGCCCAAACTTAATATAATTAAGTAAAAACAACTTTATCATTACAAAATTAAGAATAACACTACTAAAGGTTGATAAAATTAAGAAGATACTATATAATTTCTTTAGTGTATTAAAGTGTTAGTGCACTTGTTTAAGTGCGGCCTTTTTAGGAGAAATATAGAGGTTCGTGCAAGTTGTGATTAAGAAAAATATATTTAAGGAGGGCTACAAAATGTCATATGTAGACGAAGTATTAGTAAAAGTAAAAGAAAAGAATGCTAGTGAACCAGAATTTTTACAGGCAGTTGAAGAAGTATTAAATTCACTTAGACCTGTAATCGATGCAAACGAGGACAAGTATAGAAGAGAAGCTTTACTTGAAAGAATCTGCGAACCTGAAAGACAGTTCAAGTTCAGAGTTCCTTGGGTAGATGATAAGGGACAGGTACAGGTTAACACAGGTTATAGAGTACAGTTTAACTCAGCTATCGGACCATACAAGGGTGGTTTAAGACTTCACCCATCAGTAAATATTGGTATTATTAAATTCTTAGGTTTTGAACAGATCTTCAAGAACTCGCTTACAGGCCTTCCAATCGGTGGTGGTAAAGGTGGTTCTGATTTCGATCCTAAGGGTAAATCAGATAGAGAAGTTATGGCTTTCTGCCAGAGCTTTATGACAGAACTTTGTAAATATATCGGTGCTGACACTGACGTACCAGCCGGTGACATCGGAACAGGCGCTAGAGAAATCGGATATATGTTTGGACAGTATAAGAGAATCCGTGGATTATATGAAGGTGTTCTTACAGGTAAGGGACTTACATACGGTGGTTCTTTAGCTAGAACAGAAGCTACAGGTTACGGATTACTTTACTTAACACAGGAATTAATGAAAGACCATGGCGAAAGCATGGAAGGCAAGACAGTAGTTGTTTCAGGTGCCGGTAACGTTGCTATCTACGCTATTCAGAAAGCTCATCAGATGGGTGCTAAGGTTGTTACATGTTCAGATTCAACAGGTTGGATTTATGATCCTGAAGGAATCGATGTTGACCTTCTTAAAGAAGTTAAGGAAGTTAAGAGAGCTAGACTTACAGAATATGCTGCTGCAAGACCTTCAGCTGAATATCATGAAGGACGTGGAGTATGGCAGATTAAATGTGATATCGCTCTTCCATGTGCTACACAGAACGAATTACTTATCGATGATGCTAAGCAGTTAGTAGCTAACGGATGTAAAGCTGTTTGTGAAGGCGCTAACATGCCTACAACAATTGATGCAACAGAATACTTACAGGAAAACGGCGTATGGTTCGTTGGTGGTAAGGCTGCTAACGCAGGTGGTGTTGCTACATCAGCTCTTGAAATGTCACAGAACAGCGAAAGACTTTCATGGACATTCGAAGAAGTTGACGCTAAATTACAGACAATCATGGTTAACATTTACCGTAACATCAGCGATGCTGCTAAGAGATACGGATTTGAAGGTAACTACGTAGTAGGTGCTAACATTGCCGGATTTGAAAAAGTAGCAGAAGCTATGGAAGCTCAGGGTGTTTGCTAATTATAGTTATAGTTAATAATCAATATATAAAGGTGTATCTCATTATGGGATACACCTTTTGTGATATATGGAATATAAATTCTAAATAGGGGGAAAATATATAGGTAGTCTTGTGAAAAATGTTAATATTGTTTATAATAAGTCAGGGATTGGAAAACTATTACAATATTATTTAATAATTATTTTATGGAGAATAGAATGGACGAGAATTTAAAGAAGGAAATAGAAAACAGACGAACATTTGCGATTATTTCACATCCCGATGCAGGAAAGACTACTTTAACAGAAAAGTTTTTACTCTATGGAGGTGCTATTAATACAGCAGGTTCAGTAAAGGGAAAGGCCAATTCTAAGTATGCAGTGTCTGACTGGATGGGAATTGAAAAAGAAAGAGGAATTTCAGTTACATCTTCAGCACTTCAGTTTAACTATGAAGGATATTGCATTAATATTTTGGATACTCCTGGACATCAGGACTTCTCAGAAGATACTTATAGAACGTTAATGGCTGCAGATTCAGCAGTAATGGTTATTGATGCTTCAAAGGGTGTTGAGGCACAGACAATTAAGCTTTTTAAGGTTTGTGTTATGAGACATATTCCTATTTTTACTTTTATTAATAAGATGGACTTGGAAGCAAGAGATCCATATGAACTTCTTGAAGAAATTGAAAATGTTCTTGGAATTAAAACATGCCCTATTAACTGGCCAATTGGTTCAGGTAAAAGATTTAAAGGCGTGTATGACAGAGATACTAAGAAGATTTCAATGTTTAAGGCAGTTTCAGTTGGTGGTTCAAAAAGTGCTGCGGAAACAACATATGAGTTGGACAACGAAAACTTTAAGGCAGAAATAGGTGATGAATTGTATGACCAGCTTGTAGATGACACTGAACTTCTTGACGGAGCAAGCGAACCATTTGATCAGGAATTGGTTGATAAAGGTGAATTGTCACCGGTATTTTTCGGCTCAGCGTTAACAACTTTCGGTATAGAAACATTTTTGGAACATTTCTTAAGAATGACAGAATCGCCACTTCCAAGGATGTCAGATCAGGGATTAATTGATCCTATTGAAGAACCATTTTCAGGATTTGTATTTAAGATTCAGGCTAATATGAACAAGGCACATCACGATAGAATTGCTTTCCTTAGAGTTTGTTCAGGAAAGTTTGATGCATCTAAGGATGTGTATCACGTACAAAGTGGTAAGAAAATGAAACTTTCAAGACCTCAGCAAATTATGGCTCAGGACAGAAAGGTAATTGATGAAGCTTATGCGGGAGACGTAATCGGTGTATTTGATCCGGGTATTTTTTCAATAGGTGATACAATCTGTACACCGGGCAAAAAATTTGTTTATGAAGGAATCCCAACTTTTGCACCTGAACATTTCTGCAGACTTGTGGCACTTGATTCAATGAAACGTAAACAGTTTATGAAAGGTGTTACACAGATTGCCCAGGAAGGTGCAATTCAGATTTTCCAGGATTACAATCTTGAAATGTCAGAAATTATTGTAGGTGTTGTAGGTACACTTCAGTTTGACGTTTTGAAGTATAGAATGGAAAACGAATATGGCTGTGATGTGAGATTGGAGCCATTGCCTTATGGACACATCAGATGGGTAAAAGATACAACAATAGATTTAAATAATGTTAAATGTCCAAGCGATGCCAAGAGAGTAAAGGATATGAAGGGCAATCCATTAGTATTATTTACAAACCAGTGGTCAATTAAACTTCTTTTGGAAAGAAATGAAGGCATTGAATTTGAAGAATTTAGCAGAAATTAATTTTGTACAAGATTAAATATAGAAGGGAATGAGTTATCATGGAAAGAAAGAATGCATGGAATACTTATGGCAAGAGAGAAATAAGTGAGTTGGAAGAATTAAATTCTAACTATATTGATTTCCTGTCAGACTGTAAAACAGAAAGAGAATGTGTTAAGGAAACTGTAAGACAGGCAAGGGAGAAAGGCTACAAGTCTTTAGAAGAAGTAATTGAAAAAGGCCAGCCTTTAAAACAGGGAGACAAAGTTTATGCTGTTTGTATGAATAAGACAGTAGCACTTTTTAACATTGGAAAGATTCCAATGGAACAGGGAATGAATATTTTGGGAGCACATATTGATTCACCTAGAATGGACATTAAGCAGAACCCACTATATGAAAGTAACAATATGGCATACCTTGATACACATTACTATGGCGGAATTAAGAAGTATCAGTGGGTTACACTTCCACTTGCAATTCATGGTGTTGTAGTTAAGAAAGACGGAACAAAGGTTGAAGTTAACATTGGTGAAAAAGATACCGACCCTGTATTTTGTGTAACCGACCTTTTAATTCATCTTGCAGGACAGCAGATGGAAAAGAATGCAGCTAAAGTTATTGAAGGCGAAAACCTTGATATTCTTGTTGGAAGCATTCCACTTGAAGACAAAGAAAAAGATGCTGTAAAAGAAGGAATTATAGGTATTTTAAAAAACACCTATGAAATGGAAGAAGAAGATTTTATGTCAGCAGAATTAGAAGTGGTTCCGGCAGGAAGAGCAAGAGAAATGGGATTTGACAGAAGTATGATTATGGCATACGGTCAGGATGACAAGGTATGTGCTTATACTTCGTTAGTGGCAATGCTTGAAACGGACAAGATTGACAAGACAGCATGTTGTTTATTAGTAGATAAAGAAGAAATTGGTAGTGTAGGTGCTACAGGAATGCAGTCAAAATTCTTTGAAAATACAGTAGCAGAATTGTTAAATCTTAATGGTGATTACAACGAACTTAAACTTAAGAGATGCCTAGCGCATTCAAGAATGTTGTCATCAGATGTTAACGCAGCTTTTGATCCATTATATTCTGATGTGTTCAAAAATAATAGCTCATCATTCCTAGGTTCAGGCGTTGTATTTAACAAGTTTACAGGTTCAAGAGGAAAGTCAGGTTCAAATGATGCTAATGCTGAATATCTTGCAGTATTAAGAAATATAATGGATAATCATAACGTACATTTTCAAATGTCAGAGCTTGGAAAAGTTGACGCAGGTGGTGGCGGAACAATCGCTTATATTATGTCACTTTATGGCATGGAAGTAATTGATTGTGGCGTTGCAGTATTAAACATGCACGCACCTTGGGAAGTAACAAGCAAGGCTGATATTTATGAAACATACAAGTGCTATAAAGCTTTCCTAAAGAATGCATAATTAAGGAATAAGATTACAAATGAATCCTTCGGAGAGAATATTAGTGAATATATTCTTTTCGGGGGATTTTTTTAGATTAAACAAATGTTGATAGAAAGTAGGATTACAATAAAATCAGAAAAAAACAAGAAATTCTATGTAATCCCCCTACAAGATAATGCGCAAGGCGAAGAATTGCAATAAAAAAGCAGAACCCTCATCAGAGAATCCTGCTTTTAAAAAGTCGTACATATTAAATTGTATATATAAAGTTCTTATAATAACAAACTATAAATGCTTAGCTATTTTCCTACAGTTTTACCGGAGCCCTTAGAACTTGATGATCCTGAACTTGATTTACTTGTTCTAGAACTTCCTGAATCGGTTCTACTTGAACTTGATTTTGAACTATTAGAACCTGACTTTGAATTGCCGGAGCTTGAGCTACCGGATTTTGAGCCAGAGCCATTTGATTTGGAACTACTTGAACTTCCGGATGAACTTGAACTGTTTGAATAGCTTGAACTCTTTTTTGAAAAAGCTGAATGATAAGTACATTTTGCAGGCTGTGTACCCTTGGTAAAATACTCCGATTTTGATGTAGGACAAACTCCTTTAATTGCAACTTTTCCTGAAGAAGAGCAGATATCATATTTCTTAACATCTTTACTCATTTTAAAACTTTTAGCTTTGTATTTCTTGACTGAGTCAATTTGATTCATTATCTTAGCCCAGAGTCTTTCGTGATACGCCTGGTCACCGCTAAGAGATACGTTTTCATCATAACCTGTCCAAATTGATGCTGTAAGATATGGTGTATATCCACAGAACCAAAGGTCATATTCACTTGATGTCGTACCGGTTTTACCTGATACGGGCATTTTGCCATCAAGTTTAGCACTTGTACCTGTACCTTCTGTAATAACGCTTGTCATACCCTGTGTAAGAAGGCTTGCAGTAGAAGCTTTCAAAACAGTATGTGTAGTAGGAGTAGTGTTATCAAGAAGGACACGTCCATTGCTGTCTATAACCTGTGAATAAAAAACAGGTCTTGTATAAGTTCCCTGATTTGCGATTGTTGCATATGCAGCAGTCATTTCTAAGTTAGTAACACCGTCTGTAATACCACCAAGTGCCAAAGCCTGCTGAATGTCAGATGAAACAGAACCATTTTTTTCAACACGGTTATCAACTAAAGTAGTAATACCAAAATTGCAAAGATAATCATATCCAAGCTGTGGTGTAATATCTGTAAGTGTTTTTACAGCACAAATATTCATAGAATCAGCAATTGCCTTTCTTACTGTAACTTTGCCACGATAGCCACTGTACCAGTTCTTAACAGCTCTTCCGTTAGAATAACTGAAAGGCTCATCCACGATAGTAGTGGTAAGTGTGTAACCCATAGTATCAATGGCAGGTGCGTAAGCTGATAAAATTTTAAATGTTGAACCGGGCTGTCTTGTTGAGTCTGTAGCTCGGTTAAGAGAAAGACTAACATTCTTCTTTCCACGACCACCAACAACGGCTTTAACATAGCCTGTGTACTGGTCCATTACAGTAAATGAAACCTGTGGCTGAGGATTGTAATAAAGATTTTCGTATTCGGCGTAGCCTTCATCCTTATCAATTCCTTTTTTGTAATACTTGTTCATAAGGTGCATTTTGTATGCCTTAACACAAGCTTTTGCTTCTTCTTTAGAACTAAAAATCAATTTAAAACTTGATTCCTTCAAAGAATTTCTATGATAATTCAAAATATCTTTTTCACTGTAATTGTCAACTGAACCGTCAGGATTTTGAACTGACCATGCCCAGTTAATTGAGTATTTAATAGCGTAAGGATAGTTGGCTGAGTCAGACAATTCCTTATCACATATTTTTTGAATATCAGAATCCTGAGTAGTATAAATCTTTAAACCACCGCTGTATACGGCATTGTAAGCCTGAGTATAAGTATAGCCTTTCTGTTCCTGAAGGTCTGAAAGAACCTGCTTTACAACCTCATCGACAAAATAAGAATATACCTGATCATCGCTTTTTGTAAGCTTGTTGTTAACTTTTTTTATACGGGCATAAACATTATCACTCATGGCTTCGTCATACTGTTCTTGAGTAATATGCCCAGCATCTTTCATGTTAGTGAGAATCTTTTTTCTACGTTTGGCATTTTCGTCAGGATTAGTAATAGGATTATAAAGTGACGGGTTCTGAGTTATGGCAGCAATAACGCCTGCCTCAGAAACTGTAATCTTACTAACATCCTTATTAAAATATCTAAGTGAAGCAGCCTTAACACCAAGGGTATTTGAACCTAAGTTAATAGTGTTAAGATATGTTTCAAGTATAACGTCCTTTTTGGTAACTTTTTCAAGCTGAACGGCAAGATACTGTTCCTGAATCTTTCTTTTAAGAGAAGAAGTAAGGGAATCTTCTTCAGTCCAGCTTGTAAATACGTTGTTCTTTAGAACCTGTTGTGTAATGGTGCTGGCACCTTCTGACGGATTAAGGGTAGTAAGTGCTATAAAAGCCGCACGACCGATACCCTGAATGTCAATACCGTTATGTTCATAAAAACGTGCATCCTCAGTATCAATAAAAGCCCATCTTAAATGTTCCGGAATATCTTTCAAATCAGCCTTAATACGGTTAGAGCCGGAAGTGATAAGCTTAGCAATCTGCTTATTATTGGTGTCATAAACTGTTGTTGAATATGACGATGGAACAATAGAAATATTTTCCACGGAAGGAGCACTTTTAATAATGCCGTGTATAACACCAAGTCCGAAAAAAACTCCGGTAACAATGGCAAGGCACATAATGTAAAGAAATACTTTAAGTGCAGAAACCAAGGACTTAGAAACAACCTTCTTTTGTAATGAAACAAGTTCACGTTGTTTGTCTATTGTTTCTTTATATTCAAAATTCATTGGCAAACCTCCTATTCTTTTAGATTATAACAAAATGCAGTAATTTAATAAAGGGGAAAAATGTCGCAGAAAATGTAAGACACAGAATCTTCAAAAAAATTGATACTTATGTTATTCTATATACAACGCGTTTGGTTGGGAGGGGGGACAATTAAAATGAAAGCGTGCTTTTGTTGTTTTTCTTCTCTACACAACAAACAGGAAAGGGATAGAATTGGAAAAATTTATAATAAAAGAAGGCGGTCAGGGCGAAATTGTTGAGAAGAAGTCCAGATTTATTGCCACTGTTTTGCCAATAGATACAGAAGAAGAGGCATTACAATATATTGAAAGGATAAAAAAGAAATACTGGGATGCAAGGCACAATTGTTTTGCATTTGTAATAGGAAGTAACAATGAAATTCAGAGATTTAGTGATGACGGCGAGCCACAGGGCACAGCGGGAAAACCTATTTTGGAAACATTGCTAAATGAGAATTTGCATAATACTTTGATAGTGGTGACACGATATTTTGGTGGAACTCTCCTTGGAACAGGCGGTCTTGTCAGGGCTTACGGCCAGTCATCCAAGGAAGGTATTAGAAATTCGGTTATTCAGAAAGTTTGTGAAGGTATAAGTTTTAAACTTACGGTGGATTATAATAGTATAGGAAAGATTAAGTACATTATGGGGCAGATGGGAATTACGGATGCTCAGGAAGAATACGGTCAGAATGTGGTTTTAAGCATTTTAATGAAAAAAGATGAATATAATGAATTTAATACGAAAGTAACAGATGCCACAGGAGGGAAAGCTGTTTTTGAGGATGAAGAAGACAGGGAGTACAGAGAAGAGGTAAAAGAAAAATAATTTTATTGAAAACATATCATCTATGTGATAGAATGAACATTTGTGAAGCTATAAACAAGTATTTTATGATTATTTAATAGGAAAGAGAAGAAATGATTAGAGAAGACGTAAGAAATATTGCCATTATTGCCCATGTAGACCATGGTAAAACAACATTGGTAGATGAATTATTAAAACAGAGTGGTGTATTCCGTGAAAATCAGGAAGTTGCTGAAAGAGTAATGGACTCTAATGATATTGAAAGAGAAAGAGGTATTACAATTCTTTCAAAGAACACTGCTGTTACTTATAAGAATACAAAAATTAATATTATTGATACACCGGGACATGCTGATTTTGGTGGAGAAGTAGAGCGTGTACTTAAGATGGTTAACGGCGTAGTTTTAGTAGTAGATGCATTTGAAGGTGCAATGCCACAGACACGTTTCGTTCTAAAGAAAGCTTTGGAACTTAACCTTCCTGTTATTGTTTGTATTAACAAGATTGACAGACCGGAAGCAAGACCAGAAGAAGTTATTGACGAAGTATTAGAATTATTTATTGAGTTAGATGCTAATGAAGAACAGCTTGACTGCCCATTTGTTTTCGCATCAGCTAAGCAGGGATTTGCTAAGTTAAATATGGATGACGAATCAGATAGTATGCAGCCATTATTTGAAACAATTATTGACTACATTCCGGCTCCTGAAGGAGATGAGAATGCAGATACTCAGGTTCTTATCAGTACAATCGATTACAACGAATATGTTGGACGTATCGGTGTTGGTAAGATTGACAATGGTAAATTAAAAGTTAATCAGGATGTTGTTTTGGTTAACCACCATGAACCTGACAAACAGAAGAGAGTTAAAATCAGCAAGCTTTATGAGTTTGATGGTTTAAATAAAGTAGAAGTTCAGGAAGCTACAGTAGGTGCTATTGTTGCTATTTCAGGTATTACAGACATTCATATTGGAGATACAATTTGTTCTCCTGAAAATCCTGTTGCAATTCCTTTCCAGAAGATTTCAGAGCCTACAATTTCTATGAACTTTATGGTAAATGACAGTCCTCTTGCAGGTCAGGAAGGAAAATTCGTCACATCACGTCATCTTCGTGAAAGACTTATGAGAGAATTAAATACTGACGTAAGTTTAAGAGTAGAAGAAACTGAAAACATGGATTCATTTAAGGTTTCAGGACGTGGAGAACTTCACCTTTCAGTTCTTATTGAAAACATGAGAAGAGAAGGATACGAATTTGCTGTAAGTAAGGCAGAAGTTATTTACAAAGAAGACGAAAGAGGCAAGAAATTAGAGCCTATGGAAATCTGTTACATTGATGTTCCTGATGAATTTTCAGGTGCAATCATTGAAAAATTAAGTAACAGAAAAGGTGAACTTCAGGGAATGGCACCAATTAACGGTGGATTTACAAGACTTGAGTTTTCAATTCCTTCAAGAGGATTAATCGGATACAGAGGTCAGTTTATGACAGATACAAAGGGTAATGGTATTATGAATACTGTATTTGATGATTACGGTCCATTTAAGGGAGAAATTCAGTACAGAAAACAGGGTTCACTTATCGCTTTTGAAGCCGGTGAAGCAATTACTTATGGATTATTTAATGCACAGGAAAGAGGAACATTATTCATTGGACCTGGCGAAAAAGTATATTCAGGTATGATTGTTGGTCAGACAGGTCGTGCTGAAGATATTGAAGTAAACGTTTGTAAAACAAAACATCTTTCAAACACAAGAACTTCAAGCTCAGATGAAGCTTTAAGATTAGTACCAAAGAAAGTATTAAGTCTTGAGCAGGCGTTGGAATTCATTGATACTGATGAATTACTTGAAATCACACCAGAAAACTTAAGAATTAGAAAGAAAATCTTAGATCCAACTCTTAGAAAGAGAGCAAACATTCGTAAGAACAACAAATAAGAGGTTGGAAAGAAGATATTTTGGAAAAATAAATATATAAAAAAATAAAAAAGCTTCCTTCTAAATGCAGGTTAAATTGGAACTTGCAATTTAGGAGGGAGCTTTTTTTGATAAATCTATACTGAATGGAATCCCTTTCCAATGATTTCGCTTGTATTTGAAATCAATAGGAAGGCTCCGGGTGAGTTTTCTTTTATGAAGTTTCTAAGTTTTACTGCCTGAGACGGACTTAAAACTGTAAGGATTATGTATTTGTTGTCGCCGGTAAATGAGCCTTTGGCGTTTACGATTGTGGCTCCACGGACAAGGTTTTTTTCAATAAAATTGCATATTGGCTTAGGATCAGAGCAAACCACATGAAAGTATTTTGAGCGGTTCAAACTTTCAATAAAGTTGTCGATAAGTGCAGAACGCATAATCAAACCAAGCAATGAGTAAAGTCCTGTTTTTACATCAAATACGAAAAAGGCGCAAAGCGTAAATAGAACATCGGAAATCATAAGTCCACGACCAATATCAACACTTGTGTATTTCTTAAGAACCATTGCGATAACATCCGTACCACCACTTGATGCACCAATATTGAAAAGGATTGCTGAGCCAAGTGCAGGTAAAAGAATTGCAAAAATAAGCTCAAGCAAAGGTTCATTAGTTAAAGGATGGCTCATTGGATAAACACGTTCAAACAATGACAGAGTCACAGACAAAAGAATTGTGCTGTAAGCTGTTTTTGCAGCAAAACTTTTGCCAAGAATAATCCATCCCACTACAAGTAACAGAATGTTGGCTACAAAAGAAAAATCACTGGCTGAAAGAGGAGTGAACTTTGCAACCAAAACTGCAAAACCTGTAATACCACCAAAAGTAAAGTTGTTGGCGAATTTAAAGAAGTAAATACCAACAGCCATAATCAAAGTACTGGCTGTAAGCAATAAAAAATTTTTAAAATTTGCTTTCATAATTTTTTTCCTTTAAGTATATTTTTTACAAAAAAATTGTAACGTTGTGAGATTGTAAAGTCAATGAGTATTTAAAGGAAAAATAAGCAATTAAGATAAAAACATAAAAATAATTAATAAGTTAATTTAGCAAAAAACAATTCCAAGCACAGCGGAAAACAAAATCATTAAAATAGGTGTCAAAGTTTTTTTGAAAAAATGTTTGCTTAAAAAGTGAACAGCTATCAAAATCACAAATATCAAAACAAAGCTGTAATTAATTGAAAAACCATGACCTAAACTTTCGAAATTAAACAAAGTTGAAAGTCCCATTATTACAGCAGTTGCAAGAATCATTGCAACAACACAAGGTCGTACGCCGGACAGAAAAGCTTTGGTACCGGAATATTTCATTAGATTTTTTAAAACTGCCGCAATTAAAAGAAGAATAATAAAAGCAGGCAGAACTACACCAAGAGTTGCAAAAAAAGCACCAGGAAAACCGCCCTGAGAGGAGCCAACAAAAGTTGCAAGATTAACTGCAAGAGGTCCCGGAGTTGACTCGGCAACTGCAACAAAACTCATGAACATATCCTCAGAAAGCCAATGGTTGGATAACACGATTTCCCTCATTAAAGAAATCATTCCGTAACCGCCTCCGAAAGATAATGTTCCTATTATAAGAAAATTGATAAAAAGCTTTAAATAAATCATTTTAAACTCCTGTTAACTAAAAAAGAACTATTTCAAATAGTAAAAATTATTTGTAAAGTTAAAGTTATTAACTATCGCTGAATGTTTTTCTTAAAGAAATATACTATCACGCCAACGCCCCCGCAAATCAAAATATAATAAATTGATGAAAAAGAAGTTGCTGTAATGGAAAAAATAACCATAATAATTGCAACAATTAAAATAATCAAAGTATTAAACAGATTCCTCTCCAAATTCTTTAACATTCGAATACCTGCAGTAAGTATTAAATAAACCACGCAAACTTGAATGCCTTTAAAAGCACAGGTAATATAATGTAGACTTAAAAATTGATTAAAAAATAATGAAATACAATAAATTACAATGAAAGAAGGAATGCATACTGCAAGGGTTGCAGCAGTAGCTCCGTAAAATCCTGCAACATGATATCCAATATAGGTGGCACTGTTAACTGCCATAGGACCGGGCGTGGATTCAGCAATTGCAATCATATTAAGAAAATCATCTTTTTCAATCCATTTCTTCTTATATATAAACTCACTTTCCAAAAGGGCCACCATAGCGTAACCACCGCCAAAGGTAAAGGCACCGATTTTTAGAAAGGTCAAAAACAAAGTAAGAGTTTTATCAAAATTAGAATGTTTCATAAAACCTCCGAAATAAAAAATCCATTAAAATATTTAATAAAAATTTTTGCAATTAACATCAAGATATTAATTACTACTTAATTCAAAACACCATAAGTATACCATACATAAAAATAGGAGCAAACAAGTTTGAAATAAAAAAAAATTAAAAAAATTAGCACTCACCTCTTGACAGTGCTAACAAAAAGGACTATAACATAGTCAGAACGAAGGAAGAGATAAAGATTTAAAGAAATAATTAAAGATTCAAGCTTTAAAATCTAAATCAAATTCGTTAGTTCAGATAATCAACACCTCGGATTTCTCCGATAGTGCAATTACAAATTTTATATCTATTAGACGAAAGGAGATATGACTTATGATGATGCCTAGTATTTTTGGAGAAAACTTATTTGATGATTTTATGGACGATTTTTCATTCCCTACATTACCTGATGTAGACAAGGAATTGTATGGAAAACATGCAAAGAACCTAATGAAAACTGATGTTAAGGAAACTGATGACGGATATCAGGTTGCAGTTGATCTTCCGGGATTTAAGAAGGACGAAATCAAGATTAAACTTGAAAATGGTACATTAACAATTAATGCAGCCAAAGGTCTTGACAAGGACGAGAAGGACAAGGAAGGTAAGTATGTAAGACGTGAACGTTATGCAGGAAGTATGAGCAGAAGCTTTTATGTTGGTGAACATGTTACAGCAGAACAGGTTCATCCAAAGTATGAGAATGGTGTTTTAACCTTCGAAATACCTAAGAACAAAGAACCAATCGAAGAAAAAGAAAAGTTCATTGCTATTGAAGGATAACATATTAACAAAATAAAGAAATCCCCATATCGACTTAGTGTTGGTATGGGGATTTTTCTGTGTTATAATTAGTTACAAATAATTATGTTAGTATGATTCTAAAAAAATATGTAGAAATTGGGAAAATAGTGTGTTAGAAGCACGGAGGTGAAAAATGAGTCAATTAAGGAATATTGTTAAAAAAGCAGCAGTTATAGGACTTTGCATTTGCACTTTTTCTGTTCAGGTAAGCGGTGCTACACCATGGTCATCAGCCAATGGAATTTTTTATGATGGAAATGGCAATGAAATAAAAGGTGCAATAGCTAAAGGAATTGATGTAAGTTATCACAACGGTGACATTGATTGGGCAAAGGTTAAGGCGGCAGGGATTAGTTTTGCTTTGCTTAGATGTGGATATGGAAATGATGAAAGAAATCAGGATGACATAAAGTTTGTGCAGAATGTAAAAGGTTGTGAGGACAATGGCATTCAATATGGAGTTTATTTGTATTCATATGCAGTTGACAATGACAAAGAAAAGACTTTAGAAGATATGGCTAGAAGTGAGGCAGAACACGTTCTTAGAATGATTGAAGAAGCCGGAGCTAAACCTACAATGTCTGTTTATTACGATATAGAGGACAAATCTCAGGTTGGAATGACTGATAAGCAGTATGGGGATATGGCTGAAATTTTTTGCAATATTGTAAAAAATGCCGGCTATAAGGTTGGTGTTTATTCTAACTATTATTGGTGGATCAATAGACTTACTGATTCAAGATTTGATAATTGGGGAAAATGGGTTGCAAGATATAATAACACAAGTGAGTACAACAAAGAATATGATATTTGGCAATATACTGAGTCAGGCACGGTAGATGGCGTGGGAAGTGGAATGGATGTTAATATTTTGCTTTCAAGACCTTGCAGTATTACAGGACATCAGTATGAATTTTATCAATTAGTGTCAAAATCAACAACCACAATAAATGGAAAAGCTACATATAAATGTAAAACCTGTGGTCACATTAAAACAACAGACATAGCAAAAATTAGTCAGATAACAATTTCAAAAACAAAATATGAATATACAGGAAAAGCCTTTAAACCTACAGTTACAGTAAAAGACAGCAACGGGCAGGTAATTTCAACTCAGAATTATAATATAATATATTCATCTAACAAAAAGGTTGGAAATGGCACTGTAAAGATTGTTTTTAAAGGCAATTATAGTGGCACGATTACAAAAATATTTAAAATAGTTCCAAAGAAAGTAAGTCTTACAAGGGCAACCAATATTAAAGGCAAAAAAGTCAAATTGGGTTGGAAAAAGGTATCGGGAATATCCGGTTACGAAATCCAGTATGGCATAAATAAGTCTTTTAAGAAGGCAAAGACAACAACAGCCAAGTCTTCTTTGAAAACAAAAACAATTAAAAAACTTAAAAATAAAAAGAAATATTATTTCAGAATGAGAGCTTATAAAAAAGTATCTGGAACGAAAGTTTATGGAGTGTATAGTTCAAAGAAAACAGTTAAAATTACAAAGTAATTATTAAAGCCGGTGCAGAAACATGTTTAAAATTAGACGCGATATTAATTGATAATGTTGATATTTTTGTTATAATTAAAGAAGCGGGAATTAAATTTTTGAACGGGAATCAAAGATTTTTTAGACGGAGGAATTATAATGGAAATTAAAGAAATTTTAAGCAAGGTGGATCATACATTATTAAAACCTGAATCTACTTGGGAGCAGATTAAGGAGATTTGTGATGACGGAATCAAATATGAAACAGCATCAGTTTGTATTCCACCATCATTTGTAAAACAGGCTGCTGATTATGTGGACGGCAAGATTGCAATCTGTACAGTTATTGGTTTCCCTAATGGATACAATACTACAGAAATCAAATGTGCAGAAGCAGCACAGGCAGTTAAAGAAGGCGCAGCGGAAATCGATATGGTTATTAATATTGGATGGGCTAAAGAAGGAAGATGGGATGACATTTTCTGCGAAATCAACAAGATAAAAGAAGCTTGTGACGGCAGATTACTTAAGGTAATCGTTGAAACTTGTTTATTAACTGATGAAGAAATCGCTAAGGTTACTAATGTAGTATCAATGTCAAAGGCAGATTTCATTAAGACTTCAACAGGTTTCTCAACAGAGGGAGCAACATTCCATGTTGTAAAAATTTTTGCAGACAATATTTCTAACGGAACAAAGATTAAGGCAGCAGGTGGAATCAGTTCATTAGAAGACGCAGAAAAGTTCATTGAGCTTGGCGCTGACAGACTTGGAACAAGTAGAATTGTGAAAATCGTTAAGAACGAAAACACAGGTGCCAATGAGTACTAGAAACTTTTGTGGTTCTGGTAATATTGGAGTGGTTGCTTATAGTGAAAATAAGCAAAGAAAAAATAAAGACTGAAATTAGAAGAGATTGTACTAAAATGGTACAGTCTCTTTTTTTGACCTCAAAGTTGATAAAAAAATGTGTTGACTTAATACAATCCGTATGATATAACTTGAATTGTATTAATTGTACTAGTTGCAATAGTACAATGAAAACAAGATAGAGAGTAGGGGAGAAAACTATGCTAGAGACAAGAAATTTGAAAAAGGTTTATAAGACCAAAAAGGGTGTGTCTGTAACAGCCTTAAATGACGTGTCTATTAAGTTCCCTGAAAAGGGGTTGGTTTTTCTTTTAGGAAAATCAGGTAGTGGTAAATCTACATTATTAAACCTTTTAGGTGGACTTGATAAATATGATGAAGGTGAAATTATTATTAAGGGAGTTTCATCTAAAGACTTTAAACAGAGTCATTTTGATTCATATCGTAATACATATGTAGGATTTATTTTTCAGGAATACAATGTATTAGAAGAATTTTCAGTAGGAGCTAATATTGCTTTGGCAATTGAGCTTCAGGGAAAGAAGGCTACAGATGAAGAAATTAATAGAATTTTAAAACAGGTTGATTTGGAGGGCTTTGGTGACAGAAAACCTAACGAACTTTCAGGTGGTCAGAAACAGAGAGTTGCAATTGCAAGAGCACTTGTAAAACAGCCTGAAATAATTATGGCAGATGAGCCAACAGGAGCACTTGATTCTAACACAGGAAGACAGGTATTTGAAACACTTAAGAATTTATCTAAGGATAAACTTGTAATAGTAGTATCTCATGACAGGGAGTTTGCAGAGCAGTTTGGTGACAGAATTATCGAACTTGCAGATGGAAATGTAATTGATGATGTTACTCGTAAGGTTGGGTATGAAAAACAGGGAGAAGAACTTAATAATGGTATTAGTTTTGAAAATGACACAATGACTATTAAGTCAGGATACCATTTAACAGAAGAAGATAGAGAAAGAATAAATCAGTATATTGATGGTATTGGAACAGACTTAAAGGCTGTAATTAAAAAAGCAGACAGGGGAAGTTTCCAGCAGACTAACGAGGAAGATATTGTTCATAAGAAAGGCGATTTTAAACTTATTAAGTCTAAATTACCTTTGAAGAATGCTTTCAAAATAGGGGCAAGTGGTTTAAAACATAAGAAAATCAGACTTGTAGTTACAATTTTACTTTCATTTGTTGCATTTTCATTATTTGCTTTGGCAGATACTTTTGGAAACTACAATCACATTAAAACATGCACTAATTCAATTAAAGATACGAACATAACTTATGCGTCAGTTATTAAGTCATTAAAAATCGGTTCAGGAATGAACGCATACTGGAGCGATTACGGCAACAGCATTAGGGAAGACGAAATAACAAAGTTAAATAAAGATACAGGACTTGATTTTACAGGAGTTGTCGTTACAAATCAGGATATGGTTTTACCTAATTATAATAAGGAAGTTGAATTAACAAAGAATGGTGATATGTGCCATTATGCAACAGATTTTTCAGGCTATGCTAATTTGACAGAAGCAAAAATCAAGGAAATGGGTTACAAGATTGTTGCAGGGAAATTGCCAAAAGACAACAATGAAATAGCAATTAGTTCTTATGTTTATGAAACATATGCCAAAGCAGGATATATTTCAGAAGATGGTACAAAGTCTGAAATAAAATATTACAATGACTTAGTTGGCAAGAAACTTAAAATTGACAAGAAGGAATTTACTGTAGTTGGTATTGTTGATACAAAGGTTGATATGGATAGGTATAAGTCTATTTCAGAAGATAGCAAGGGCAAAACATCAGCACAGAATTTGACTGATTTTGCTTTAAGTCAGGAACTGGCACATATTCAACAGTACAGTTTGGCTTGTGATATTTTTGTAAGCGAGGGAATGCTTAACAGCATTAAGGAAGAATATCCTAATTATGTACAGTTAATTACTAACTATATGTACGTGTCAAGTGATGATACATATATTGATTCTTCAAGAATTGCGTCATTAAGTGAAATTGATACAAAAGATGTAACATGGGTCGATGGTGAAAAGACTAAACTTGCTGATAATGAGATTATCATAGATATCAATGCATTATCAAAAAATGATGAAGAAGGCTATTCTTACAGTAAAAAAGAAGCGTTGAAGATTTTGAAAGACAGCCAGTACACATTGGATTATTATATTGATAATGAAGATAAATCAATTAATGGAGTTAAAGTAGTTGGTGTGCTAAATGCAGATGGAAAAGCAGATAAATATTCAGACCTTTATGTACTTCCTGACAGCCTTTATAATTTAAAATGGACTGAAGGCAAGGGCGAATATTCATATGCAGTTGCAACAATGCCAACAAACAAGGCAGATATTGAAAAACTTGTAAAATATTGCTACACAGAACAGGGCAATATGAAATATCAGATTGAAAACTCAGTAACTTTTGAACTGGACACAGTTAATGAAGTTTTGAAAGTAATGTCAAAGGTATTCTTATACATTGGTATTGGTTTTGCAGTATTTGCAATGATTATGTTATCTAACTTTATTGCAACAAGTATTTCATATAAGAAGCAGGAAATCGGAATTCTTAGAGCAATCGGCGCAAGAAGCAATGATGTATTTAGAATTTTCTTCTTAGAAAGTTTTATTATTGCAATGATTAACTTTGTTCTTTCAACAATTGGAACAGGTGTGGCAACAGCAATAATCAACGGTATGTTTAGAAAAAAAGCAGGAATACTTATTACAATACTTAATTTTGGACCAAGACAGATACTACTTTTACTTGTAATTAGTATTGGAGTTGCGGCAGTGGCAAGTTTCATACCGGTTTACAAAATTGCATCAAAGAGACCAATTGAGGCCATTAGAAATAGATAAGAGTTAAAGGATTAAGTGTCGTTTAGTGCGGCACTTTTTCTTTTTTTGTTTATGTTATAAGTTTCTGTTATGAGTGTAATCTGAGCGAAAAATTTCTGCTTTAAGTATAATCTGAGTTATAATTTTTTGTTTCCGGTGTAACCTAAAAAATGAGAAGTTGAGTTTTTTTATATCTTACTATATCTACAAACAATAAATATTAGTTATACAAACAATTTGACACTTGAAAAACATATAGTGGACTTTTATAATGAATACATCGACTACATATTCTATAATGTCGCATATTGTCAGGGGGATACATTCATGACATACGAACAGTTTATAGAACAGGTAAAGTGGGAAGTAGAAGATATAGCAAGAGAGTCTTTTGATGACGTGAGAACAGTTGTAAGAACGGTTACTAAGAATAACAATGTTCGAAGAAAGACTATAAGCATTTTTAAAGAGGGACAGTTGGCTACACCGACAATTTACCTGAGAGATTATTATTTGGATTATAAGAAAGGAAGAAGTATCGAAAACATAGGTAGAGAAATCTTTATGATTTATTCTGAAGGTACAAAAAGATTTACTTTTGATGTGAATCAGTTTTCTGATTTTTCGAAAGTAAAGGACAAAATCTATTATAAGCTTGTTAATTACGAAATGAACAGACAGGCGTTAAAAACAATGCCACATTTTAAATTTTTGGATATGGCAATTGTGTTTTTCGTTTCGATTATGGGCAATGAGAAGGAGCAGGGGACAATAGCAATTCAGAATGCTTATGTTGAAAAGTGGGGGATTAGTAAGGAGGAGTTAAGAAGAACGGCAATAAATAATACTTGGAAGGAATACCCGCCTGAAATTAAGAAGATGGAAGATATTATATCTGAAATCGTTTTGGGGCAGGTTACATCAGAAGATGATGACGAGGACGGATTAATTTCAGAAGAAATCAGTTATGGTGAATTTAGTATTGATAATGTTCGCCAAATGATAAAAGAAGAAGTTGATAAAATGCGAGCACAGGCAGAAATGGATATGTATGTGCTGACTAATACATCACGTAACTTTGGCGCTGCATGCATTACATATCCGGGAGTTTTAAAGGAATTTGCAAGAGAACACAACAGTGATTTCTACATTATTCCAAGTTCAGTCCACGAAGTGATATTAATTTTGGGAGAACAGATGTCTGTGGAAGAAATGAATCTGATGGTGGAAGAAGTAAATGAAAGAGAAGTTGATTCCATAGATGTATTGTCTAACCATGTTTATCAATATAAGAGAGAACTGGAAGAGATAATATACTAGGATTATGTTGGAAAATGGCTTATTGAATCTGTGGTTATGCAGATGCGGAAGACATTGGAACACACTCGGATATAAGTATAAAAGTGGAGTGTAAGCTTAATAATATGCGAATATTCGTGTAGTCAAGATTTAGGTGTCTTAACATTTAAGTTTATTAGAAAACAACTTCGAAAATGAAAAAAGCTGTGGCTTTGGCAACACACAATGGTTGTTGGAGTGCAGCTTTTTTGTATAAGGAATCCTCCCAACTACGCCTAGTCCCTCCTTATCTTTACGGGAGGCAGACGCATTTAAAACGAACTTCGTTCGTGGCGTCTGCTAAAGTCATAAGGAATCCTCCCAACTATGTTGGGCCCCTCCTTATCTTTACGGGTGGCAGACGCATTTAAAACGAACTTCGTTCGTAGCGTCTGCTAAAGTCATAAGGAATCCTCCCAACTATGTTGGGTCCCTCCTTATGACAAATACGCACCTGGCGGGAATCGAACCCGCATTTTCGTCTCCGGAGGACGACGTTCTATCCATTATACTACAGGTACAACTCCCTAATTATACATTAAATGGACTAAGGTATCAATAAGAAGATATGTAGAACAATGTCAGTGCAATTAAATTTAAAATATATCATAGTAAATATCATTGAAAATGTCAGTTAGTTTATTGCAAGTTTATAGTTGTCTTAAAACTAAAGTTGAATTTATAAATGATATTTGATAAACTAATGGGGAATTATTTTTGAGTACAAAAAGAAAAGATTAAATATAGGGTAAGGAGAATTAAAGTGGAAACTGAAGAGAAGAAGTTAACAAGTTCAGAAATAGACCAGATGCTTGAAGAAGCGGCAGCGTATCACGTGGAGTCTAAAGAGCCATCTAATAAAAACAAAAAAAATAAGAAGAAAAAAAAGAAAAGAAAACAGATAAGATTTGACATTATCATTGCCATTGTTTTGGCAGTTGTAGTTGTAGTGGGAGCGGTTTTTGCAATTAGCAAGCTTGCAGGCAAGTCTTCATCAGTTAGTAAGAAGAGCAATGTGGAGAATCCACTTGAAGATGACAAATATGATGAAATTACTGACGTTGTAAACAATTATCTTAACGCATATTTAGTTGAAGATTCACAGAAGAGATTAGATATTCTTGCAAGATACGTTGACAATATTGGAGACCTTAGCGAAAGTGATGTAGCACAGAAGAAGTACATTACAAGCTATTCAGAAGTTGAATGTTATACAAAGAATGGTCCTTATGACAACACTTATGTTGTTTACGCATACTACCAGACAGAATACAAGAACATTTCAACTAAAGTACCAAGCCTTACAACATATTATGTAATTAGAGATGCAAAAACAGGAAATGTTTACATTCATAATAAGTGGAGTGATGAAATAAAAGATTATATTTCAAAGGTTTCAAAAGATGCTGACGTTCAGAAATTAATTTCAGATGTTCAGAAAGAACTTTTGGAGGCTGAAAAGTCAGATGCTAACTTAAAGAAGTTCCTTGATGCTCTCACAGGAAAAACAGAGGAAACAACTATAGCAGCTCAGAAAGCTACTCAGGCAACTACACAGCCGGCAACTGCTAAGCAGGAACAGAAGACAACACAGGCAACTAAACAGGCTGCCACAACTAAGCCTACAGTTACTCAGAAGGCTACAACAGCTAAGCCTACAGAAGCACCTACAACAACAGCTGAGGCAAGAATTAAATAAGACCAAGGTCTTAAGGAGATTAATAGTTGAATAAGAAATGTTATATAGTTGGTGCCGGAGATAATTCCGGCACCAACTTTTCTAAAGAAAAAGATGAATATGTTATAGCGGCAGACGGTGGACTTGCTACTCTTGAAAAGTTGGGAATACAGCCGGATTTTATTTTAGGAGATTTTGATTCTTTAGGCTACGTGCCCGATGGAAAAAACATAGAGGTTCACAAGGTCGAAAAAGATGACACGGACATGATGCTATCAGTGGAAAGAGCCGTAGAATCAGGTTACAATGAAATAGAGATTTTTGGTGGCACAGGTGGACGAATAGATCATACGGTGGCAAATTTTCAGACAATGCTTTGGGCATCTAAGCAAAATGTGAAAATCAAAATGACAGACAAAAATCACGTTTATTTTATGATTACAAATGATACACTGGAAATAAAAGGAAAAGACGGAGCAGATTTGTCTGTTTTTGCTTTTGGGGGAGACGCTAAAGGTGTTACAATAAAAGGTGGAAAATATCAGGCAGAGAATGTAACTTTGACAATGGACAATCCTACAGCCGTAAGTAATTCTTTTATTGGTGAAAAAGTCAGAATTTCAGTGGAAAGTGGAAGCCTGCTTGTTATTGTGGCAAAATAAAAACATATAAAATATAAAAATTGTTTAACTACTTAATATGTTTGAAAACAATCAATTAAAAATGAACAATTATAAAATATTGAATTGGTGTAAAAATGGAACAAAATATTAGATTAAAAGAAAAAAAGTCAGCGGACGAACAGATTAGATTGAATAAATTTTTAAGTGATGCAGGATATTGTTCCAGAAGGGAAGCAGACAGACTTGTGGAGCAGGGCGTTGTAAAAGTTAACGGAAAAACTGCAGTGATGGGACAAAAAGTGACCATCAATGATAGTATAATGGTTAAAGGTAAGAATATTTCAAGAGAAGAAGAACAGATTCTTATAGCACTAAATAAACCTGTTGGAATTGAATGTACCACAGATTTAAATAACCCGGACAACATAGTGGATTTTATTAATTTTGATAAGAGAATTTACCCTATTGGAAGGTTGGATAAGAACTCTCAGGGGTTAATACTTTTGACTAACGACGGTTCAATTGTTAATAACATATTGAAAGGCTCAAATTATCATGAGAAAGAGTATGTTGTTACAGTTGATAAGCCGGTAACAGACGATTTTATTAAGAAAATGTCAACAGGTGTACGGATTCTTGATCAGGTAACAAGACCGTGTAAGGTAGCTAAGGTGAAGAAGCATGTTTTTAATATTGTTTTAACTCAAGGGTTAAATAGACAGATTAGAAGAATGTGCGGAGAGCTTGGATATAATGTTCAAAAGTTGAAAAGAATAAGAATAATGAACATTGAATTGGGTAATCTTCCTGTGGGACAATATAGAAAGGTCACCGACAGTGAATTAAAAGAATTAATGAGAAATTTTAATTGATTTTAACAAAGGTTCAAAAAGATTAAAGAATAAAATTATAGAAAATTAATTTTAGGTTAGGTGGATATAATGGATAAGTCAGAAAGAATTAAAGATCTTGTAGAATTATTGAATAAAGCTAACAAGGCATATTATCAGGAAGCCAATGAGATAATGACTAACTTTGAATATGATAAGTTGTATGATGAATTGGTTGGCTTAGAGAAAGAAACAGGCATGGTGTTGTCTAACAGCCCTACAGTTAACGTAGGTTATCAGGTTGTCAGTCAGTTGCCAAAGGAGCAGCACAACAGCCCTATGCTTTCCCTTGATAAGACTAAAGAAGTTGGAGCATTGGCAGATTTTGCAGGAGACAGAAAGTGTCTTTTGTCTTGGAAAATGGACGGCTTGACAGTTGTTCTTACTTATGAAAATGGAGAACTTGTAAAGGCTGTAACACGTGGCAACGGATTGGTTGGAGAAGTAATAACAAACAATGCCAAAACATTTAAGAATATACCGATTTCAATACCTTATAAGGGCAGACTTACTCTTAGAGGGGAAGCAATAATTAAATATTCTGACTTTGAACAGATTAACAGAGAGATTGAAGATGCAGATTCTAAGTACAAGAATCCTAGAAATTTGTGCTCAGGTTCAGTGCGCCAGTTAAATAGTCAGGTTACGGCAGAGCGAAATGTTAATTTTGTAGCGTTTGCACTTATTAATGCAGATGATGTGGACTTTGGCAATTCAATTGAGCAACAGTACAAATGGATGGAAAGTCAGGGATTTCAAGTTGTTGAGTACAGGGTTGTAACAAGAAATTCAATGGAGGATGCAGTAAAATATTTTGCTGAAAAAATTCAGACTTACGATTATCCTTCTGACGGATTGGTTCTTATGTTTGATGATATTGAATATGGTTTGTCACTTGGAACTACAGCCAAGTTTCCACGAAACGGAATTGCTTTTAAATGGGAAGATGAACAGGCAGAAACTACGCTTAAATATATTGAATGGAGTCCAAGTCGAACAGGACTTATTAATCCTGTAGCAGTTTTTGAACCGGTTGAACTTGAAGGAACAACAGTAAGCAGGGCAAGTGTACATAATATTAGTATTATGGAAGAATTAGAACTTGGCTCCGGTGACAGAATTAAAGTTTACAAGGCTAATATGATTATTCCACAGATTTCAGAGAATCTAACAAAGAGCGGAATAGATGATTTGCCTAAGGAATGCCCTGTATGTGGTAATGCAACTGAAGTGAAGGCAGAGAATGGAATAAAGACACTTTATTGCCCTAACAGCCAGTGTCCGGCTAAACACGTTAAGTTATTTACTTTGTTTGTGTCAAGAAACGGAATGAACATTGACGGATTATCAGAGGAAACTTTGGAGAAGTTTATTGACGCGGGCTACATTAAGGAATTTGCAGATATTTTCCATTTGGACAGATATTATGAAGAAATAGTTGCAACACCAGGATTTGGACAGAAATCATATGATAATCTTATGGATTCAGTGGAAAAAGCCAGAAATGTTGAACTTTCAGCGTTGATTTATAGCTTGGGTATTCCAAATATTGGTTCAGCCAATGCCAAGCTTATTTGCAAGGCGTTTAACAATAACATTGAAAAAATAAGAAATGCAAGTGTTGAAGAGTTGATTGAAATAGATGGTATAGGTGAAATAATGGCAGAGAAGTTCTGTCAGTATTTTGCAGACGAAGACAATATCAAAAAACTTGATAATCTTCTTAAAGAAGTAAATATTGCAGAACCGGAAGAAAATACAACTCCTCAGAACATGGATGGTTTGACTTTTGTAATAACAGGTTCAGTGGAACATTTTGCTAACCGTAATGAACTAAAGTCGTATATTGAAAAGCATGGCGGAAAGGTTACAGGCTCAGTTTCAGCTAAGACTAATTATCTTATAAACAATGATGCAATGTCAGCATCTTCTAAAAACAAAAAAGCCAAACAATTAGGTGTGGAAATTGTTACGGAAGAAGTTTTTTTAGAAAGATGGTGTAAAGATATTGAACAGTAGGTCATAATATGGTAAATATGATACAAGGATAAAAGTTGGCAGAATAATCAGATATAAAGTCAGATGAAAAATAATACAAATAAAACAAAACAAACCTGACAGAAAACAGATATGAAAGTTATATTTTTATCCTATGTATGAACAGTATTAAATTTCTAAATAAGTATTTCAGGAGGAGTTAGTTATGAGAAATGATATAGTAGAAATTTTATGCGACATCAATCCACTGTTAGACCCGGACGATGAAGACATGAGCATAGCAGAATTTTTAGAATCAAAACAATTAATGGAGTTAATAGCAAGACTTGAAGACCACTTCGACATCGATATTCCATATGACGATAGAAATGAAGACAACTTCTACAGTGTTGACACAATAATCGAATTGCTGGAAAGGTTGCAGTAGAACTTCAAAGAATTAAGAAATTAAAAAATCGCTCATAAAAGTTTGAAGACAAACATATAGCTATCAAACTTTTATGGGCGATTTGCAATAAATAAGGAGTATGACCAATTGGTAGTACTCCTTATTTTTGAGCAAAATTTCAAAAGTCATATTTGCGGGGAACACACATCTAAAATCCAACTGATTTTGTACAATATATGATTGAATTTGTGGTAGATGTACTCCGATATTTAAAAAACTTCGTTTTTTGAGGTACGCGTCCTAATTTCTATTAGTATTCACTTGACTTTTTTTCCTGTTGCAGATACTATAATAATTGTATTAGTTGTAGTAGTACAATTATAGTGAAGGGGAAAGAATATGCTTACTGTTAATTTTCAATCAAGAACGCCGGTATATCAGCAACTTTACGATGATGTTGTAAGACTGGCATCTCTTGGAGTGTTAAAAAGTAATACAAAATTACCACCTGTGCGTGTTTTGGCAACAGAGCTTGGAATTAATCCTAACACAGTGTCGAAAGCATATAAGATGCTTGAAGCTGATGGGTATATATATTCTACAGTTGGACGTGGAAGTTTTGTATCAGATAAGTTGTGTCAGGATGAGGCTGAAAAAATTGCCGCAAGGCAGGAACTGAAAATAGCTTTGAAGAAAGCGTATAAAAAAGGTGTCACAAAAGAAGAAATAGTGAATATGATAGAACAGATAATAGAGGGAGTAGACATAGAATGATAGAAATTAAGAATTTGATTAAAAAATTTGATTCAAATGTAGCCCTAAATAGAATGAATTGTTCTATTAGTGAAGGCACAATTTTTGGATTGGCAGGTAGTAATGGAAGTGGAAAGAGTACGTTATTAAGAACATTATCAGGTGTTTATGAACCAGATGAGGGCCAGGTTATAATAGATGGAGAGCCTGCATTCGATAATCATAAAATAAAAGAGCGTTGTTATTATATTGCGGATTATCCGTTTTTCTTTAACGACAGCACAGTTGAGAATATGGGAAAATTATTGAAAAATATTTATTCCACATGGGACCAGCAGAGATTTGAAGAATTATGTGAAATGTTCCCAATTGAAAGAAAAAAGAAAATTATAAATATGAGTAAAGGAATGCAGCGACAGGCATCACTTATTCTTGCTTTTGCAGCAAAACCTAAATATTTGTTCTTAGATGAAATTTTTGACGGTTTGGATCCACTTATAAGAAAAACGCTTAAGACACTTATTATTCAAGATGTGACAGACAGAAATATGACATGTATTATTGCATCTCATAATTTAAGAGAGATTGATGACATATGTGACCGAATTGTAATGTTGCACGATGGTTCACTTTTGACTAATGAGGAAACAGATAGCCTTAAAAATAAAATACATAAAATTCAGATGGCTTTTAAGAATAGTCCAAGTGTAAAAACACTTACAGAAATGAATGTTCAGATTATAAGTCAGGTTGGAAACTACTTTAGCGTAATGGCACGAGGAGATATAGACGAAATTATGGAAAAACTTAATTCTTTAAACCCTGTGTTTATAGAAACTATGCCTTCCACATTAGAGGAAGTATTTATTAATGAAATGGAGGGCGCAGGATATGGAAAATAATAGCTTAAGTAATAAATCTAAGGCAATAGCATTATTTAAATGGACTAATAGAAAATATCTTTCAGTTTCCATAGCATATTGTATTTTGTTATTTCTAGCCTATCCTTTGGCAGAAATATTTATAATGATTACCAGCATACCTGTAGATGGGAAGTATAATTATTATGTAGACAGAATGCAGACTTATGGAGTGCTTATACCGTCCACTTTGTTTGCGGCAATTGCAATAGGATATTCAATTGTAATATCCTTAATTGCATTTTCGTACATGCATAATAAGAGATGTGTTGACTTATTTGGCAGCTTTCCGGTAAGCAGAAGAACATTGTTCTTTTCAAGGTTTGCCTCAGTTATATTTTCAACATTGATGCCTGTTATAGTTATTGGTTTAATAGGTATGATTTTATCGTTTGAACATAAAGCTTTTATAGCCGGAGCTTCAACAATAGGCTTATTGTGCTTAGTATTAATTGGCAACATATGTTTTATAGCAATCATCTCTCTTTGTTGTGGAACAACTATTGATGTTATAATTTGTTATGGGGCAATTAACGTGTGCTATCCTATAGCCGTATTTTTATGTAGCTATTATCCAGGAGAAATTTTACCGGGAGTTGGACAAAAAGACCTGCCGTCATCACTTTATACGTTACTTTGTCCAATTATGGCATTCTTTACATCTGCTTTTGGAGACGGTTTGGCATTACATACAATATGGTGGATTGGATTTATAATAGTTGTCACAATCGTTTGTTATCATTTGTGCAAAAAGAGAAAAGCTGAAACAGCTCAGAACGGATTTGCATTCGCAATTGTTGAAATAATTATAAAGTTTTTAACATGCTTTACATGTGGACTTGCCATTGGCTTTATAATGTCACAGCTTGGAAATATTTACAGCAGTGTTTTGGCATCTTATATTTGGCTTGTTGTTGGAATTATTATTGGAATATTTGCTTCTAATATTTTACTTCATTTGGCGTTTCACAGAGGATTGTCAATGTTTAAAAGTAGCTTAGTGGAAAGTCTGGTTGTTTTTGTTACAACAGGGATTTTTATAGTGATTATTGCAACCGGAGGTTTTGGATATGACACTACAATTCCTAAAGAGTCAGAAGTTGAGAGCGTTATTGTAAAGGAAGCAGACAGAGAGTATTTTATTATTAACGGCAAAGATATTGTTAATTCATATCAAGGCGACGCGAAAAGAATTAAGAAGACTCTTGAATTGCATAAAGAAATTATTAACAAGTGCAAGGCTAAAAAACACCATGGTTTTTATGCACTGACACGACAGTCTGATGATGATTATAGTTCTGTTTCGGATGAAGATGAATATGAGTATACAATTAGTCCTACGGGAATAATTATCAAATATAAGCTTAAAAGCGGAAAAATAATCACAAGACAGTATAGAAGAGGTGAAGTGCCGGTTAGTCAGGAAGAGAATGTTAAGGATTTGGTAGTAAATGATTTGACTATGATTACAAAGATACCGGTTAAATATTTGTCAAGTTGTTATATTCTGGATATGCAAAAAGGCGGATATAGCAGTACGGATAAAGATTTAAACAAAAAACTGGTAGCGGCACTTATTAAAGACCTTAATAATGTGAAAAAGATAAAAAAAGACGAATATGATTATAGTATAGATATTAACTATACTGATAGTGGAGACAACTATAATTATAGAAATGGAACAGAGATAAGTGTAAATATTTACAGCGAATATAAAAATACACTTAAGGTTCTTAATGACAGCGGAGTACTTGCGAAGCTGGAAGAATAGTAGTATATTAGAGAAAGCGACCGAGTGAAGGACGAAAAGCCTATTATTCGATATGCTGGCTAAAAAAATATCACACGGAGGATAGAATTATGGACAAGAAAAATATTGATTGGGCCAATATAGGTTTTGGTTATGTTCAGACAGATAAGAGATTTGTGTCTAACTTTAAAGATGGTAAATGGGATGACGGTCAGTTAACTGACGATGCAACAGTTGTTATCAGTGAATGTGCAGGTGTATTACAGTATGCACAGACATGTTTTGAAGGAATGAAAGCTTACACAACAGAAGATGGACGTGTAGTAGTGTTCAGACCTGACTTAAATGCAAAGAGAATGGAAGATTCAGCTAAGAGACTTGAAATGCCGGTCTTCCCTCAGGATAGATTTGTAAAAGCAATCGAAGAAACAGTAAAAGCTAACTTAGCTTATGTACCACCATATGGTTCAGGTGCTACATTATATATTAGACCTTACATGTTTGGTAGTTCATCAGTTATAGGTGTAAAGCCGGCTGAAGAATATCAGTTTAGAGTATTTACAACACCTGTAGGACCTTACTTTAAGGGTGGCGCTAAGCCTATCACAATTAAGGTAAGTGATTTTGATAGAGCAGCACCTCACGGAACAGGTCATATTAAAGCAGGTCTTAACTATGCAATGAGTTTACATGCAATCGTTACAGCTCACGCAGAAGGTTTTGATGAAAATATGTACTTAGATGCAGCAACAAGAACTAAGGTAGAAGAAACAGGTGGAGCTAACTTTATTTTTGTTACAAAAGATAATACAGTAGTTACACCTAAGTCAAACAGTATTCTTCCATCAATTACAAGACGTTCATTAATGTATGTTGCAGAACATTATTTAGGACTTAAAGTTGAAGAAAGAGAAGTTTACTTTGATGAAGTTAAAGACTTCGCAGAATGTGGCCTTTGCGGTACAGCAGCAGTAATCTCACCTGTAGGAAAGATTAATGACCATGGCAAAGAAATTTGCTTCCCAAGTGGAATGGAAGAAATGGGACCTATAACAAAGAAACTTTACGATACATTAACAGGAATTCAGATGGGTAGAATTGAAGCTCCTGAAGGATGGATTTACGAAATTAAATAATTAAAGATAGGATAGAGTATGTGGAATAGAGCAGATTTAAAAGCAAATGCTAAAAAGATTTTTTTCGGGAACTATTGGAAAGCAGTTTTAGTAACGCTTATTTTGACAATTATTCTTGGTGGTGCAACAAACACAATAACAAGAAGAATTTCAAATAATCAGTCAACAGATTGGTCAATTGATCAGGATTTTTCCGGTGTTTCAAGTTATGATGAATGGTCAAATGATGAAATATTGAACATTGGAAACAGTTCATTGTATGGTTCAGAATATCAGACATATCTTAGAATTTACAACCAACTGAAGAATATACCCGGATCAGTATGGGCAATGTTGGGAATTGCTGTAGCAGTAGGAATAGTTGTTGGTCTTTTAATTTCCATTTTCTTAGTAGCACCTTTACAGGTTGGATGTTACAGATGGTATATCTTAAACAGAACATCTAATCCACCAATGGGAGAATTATTAAATTCATTTAGAAATGGATATTTTAACACTGCTAAGATTATGTTTTGCAAGGGTTTGTACACAACACTTTGGAGTTTGTTGTTTATAATACCGGGAATTATCAAGGCGTATGAATATAGTATGATTCCATATTTGTTGGCTGAGAATCCTAATATGTCAAAACAGGAAGCTTTTGCAATAAGCAAGGAATTAATGGATGGAAATAAGTTTAATGCATTTGTACTAGACTTATCGTTCATACTTTGGAATTTTGTAGGTGCATTAGCATTTGGTTTACCTGGAATATTCTTTGTTAATCCTTATGTTCAGTTAACTAATGTTGAACTTTATGTAAAATTATGTCAGATTAGAGCAGAAAGACATAATTCAACATATAATCAGGATTACAACCAGAATTTTAATCAGAATGATTTTTCAGGTTATACACAAGTATAAAATTAAGTAAAAGTAATGAAATGACTAATAAAATAAAAAAATGGCGGTTTTCGCCATTTTTTTTTATATTGTACTAGACAAAGATATTATAATTTGTTAAAATTATAACAATCTTAATAATATTATTACTAGAAGTGGGAATTTTACAAAATTGTAACAGAAAAGTCATCTGTTTTTTCTTGCGGTGAAATAGTAAAAATGGTATTATGAGAGTATGTGAGCAAGCAGGTGAAATTATACATAAAACCTGTTAACATATCAAAAAAATCACGGAGGATTTATATTATGTCAAAGAAAGTAGTTATCGCAGGCGCATGCCGTACAGCTATTGGAAAAATGGGTGGAGCATTAAGCACAACTCCAGCACCAGTTTTAGGATCTATTGTTATTAAGGAAGCTCTTAACAGAGCAGGCGTTCCGGCTGATCAGGTTGATCACGTATATATGGGATGTGTTATCCAGGCAGGACTTGGACAGAACGTAGCACGTCAGGCAGCACTTAAGGCAGGACTTCCAATTGAAACACCAGCAGTTACAGTTAACGTTGTATGTGGTTCAGGTCTTAACTGTGTAAACATGGCTGCACAGATGATTCAGGCAGGAGATGCTGATATCGTTGTTGCAGGTGGTATGGAAAACATGTCAATGGCTCCATATGCTTTACCACAGGCTAGATTTGGTTACAGAATGAACAATGGTACACTTGTTGATACAATGGTTAACGATGCATTAACAGATGCATTCAATCACTACCACATGATGATTACAGCTGAAAACGTAGCTGAACAGTGGGGACTTACAAGAGAAGAATTAGATGCTTTCTCAGCTAACTCACAGCAGAAATGTGAAAAGGCTATGGCTGAAGGAAAATTCAAAGATGAAATCGTTCCTGTAGAAGTAAAACAGAGAAAACAGACAGTTATCGTAGATACAGATGAAGGCCCAAGAGCTGGAACAACAGCTGAATCACTTAGCAAGTTAAGATGTTGTTCAGGTAAGCCTGATGGTGTTGTTACAGCAGGTAATGCTTCAGGTATCAATGATGGTGCAGCAGCAGTTGTAGTTATGAGCGAAGAAAAAGCTAAGGAATTAGGTGTTAAGCCAATGGCTACATTCGTAACAGGAGCACTTGGTGGTGTTGATCCATCAATTATGGGTGTTGGACCTGTAGCTTCAACTAAGAAAGCATTAGCAAAAGCTAACATGACAATTGATGATATGGACTTAATCGAAGCTAACGAAGCTTTCGCAGCTCAGTCAGTAGCAGTAGCTAGAGACTTAAAATTCGATATGAGCAAAGTAAACGTAAACGGTGGTGCTATTGCTCTTGGTCATCCAGTAGGTGCATCAGGTTGTCGTATCCTTGTAACATTACTTCACGAAATGCAGAAGAGAGACGCTAAGAAAGGTCTTGCTACTTTATGTATCGGTGGCGGAATGGGATGTACTACAATCGTTGAACGTGACTAATTTTAAATATAACCAGGGCTGGTAGTGAAACTGCCAGCTTTTATGGTGTTAATAAACACTTTTTATAATTAAGTTTCAATACTTAAAAAGTTATTTTTATTAAGGAGAAAAAACAATGGAATTCATTACATATGAACAGGAAGGATTCGTTGGAATTCTTACAATCAATCGTCCAAAGGCTCTTAACGCATTAAACAGCCAGGTTCTTGATGAATTAAACGAAGCAATTGATGCAATTGATGTTAATGAAACTAGAGCACTTATTTTAACAGGTGCCGGAGACAAATCTTTTGTTGCAGGCGCTGATATTGGAGAAATGTCAACACTTACAAAATCAGAAGGTGAAGCTTTTGGTAAGAAAGGTAATGATGTTTTCAGAAAGCTTGAAACATTAGAAATTCCAGTAATCGCAGCAGTTAACGGATTCGCTTTAGGTGGCGGATGCGAAATCTCAATGAGTTGTGATATTAGAATTTGTTCAGAAAACGCTATTTTCGGACAGCCTGAAGTAGGTCTTGGAATTACACCAGGTTTCGGTGGAACACAGAGACTTGCAAGAATCGTTGGACCTGGAATGGCTAAGCAGATGATTTATACAGCAAGAAATATTAAGGCTGACGAAGCTTACAGAATCGGTCTTGTAAATGCAGTATATCCACAGGAAGAACTTATGGATGCTGCAAAGAAGTTAGCAGCAGGTATTGCAAAGAATGCACCTATCGCTGTTAGAGCTTGCAAGAAGGCAATTAATGATGGACTTGATGCAGTTATGGATGATGCTATCGTTATCGAAGAAAAATTATTCGGAAGCTGCTTCGAAACAGAAGATCAGAAAGCCGGAATGGGTAACTTCCTTGAAAAGGATAAAGAAAAGAAACTTAAAGTTGTTCCATTTAAGAACTGCTAATAGTTTGTGATTGTGCTTTGGCACAGCTAATATTGTTTTAAATACCGGATTTTCCGGTTTTAACCGTGGGAAGAATTTCTTCACACATATTTAAGGTAATGGTTTAATCCATTACAGAATAAATAAGCGACAAGTTCGCAAAAGTATTTTTGGAGGAAAAAAGATGAAGGTAGGAGTAATTGGTGCCGGAACAATGGGCCAGGGAATCGCTAAGGCTTTCGCTCAGGTTGATGGATACACAGTAGCATTATGTGACATCAAGCAGGAATGGGCTGAAGGTGGAAAAGACAAGATTGCTAAAGGTTATGCAAGACTTGTACAGAAAGAAAAAATGACACAGGAGCAGGTTGATGGTATTCTTGCAAGAATCACACCAGGTCTTAAAGAAGACTTATGTGCTGACTGCGATTTAATCGTAGAAGCTGCTTTTGAAAATATGGAAGTTAAGAAAACAACATTTGGCGAATTAGATAAGATTTGTAAGCCTGAATGTATCTTTGCTTCAAACACATCATCTCTTTCAATTACAGAGATTGGAAATGGTCTTACACGTCCTATGATTGGTATGCATTTCTTCAATCCTGCAGATAGAATGAAATTAGTAGAAGTTATCGCAGGTGTTAACACACCTGACGAAACAGTAGAAGAAATCATTAAGATTTCAAAAGAAATCGGCAAGACACCTGTACAGGTAAATGAAGCTGCCGGATTCGTAGTTAACAGAATCTTAATCCCAATGATTAACGAAGCTGCTTTCATTAAGATGGAAGGTGTTTCAGACATCGCTGGTATTGATGCAGCAATGAAACTTGGTGCAAATCACCCAATGGGACCTCTTGAATTAGGAGATTTCGTTGGTTTAGATATCTGCCTTGCAATTATGGATGTTCTTTACAATGAAACAGGCGACAGCAAATATCGTGCATGTCCATTAATCCGTAAGATGGTTAGAGGTGGAAACCTTGGTGTTAAATCAGGTAAGGGATTCTACGTTTATAACGCAGATCGTACAAAAACACCAGTTGATGCTCAGTAATTAGGGCAAACAATAAATATGGAGGAAAGATAAATGGATTTTACTTTAAGCAAAAAACATGAAATGGCAAGAACTCTTTTCAAAGAATTCGCTGAAAATGAAGTTAAACCTCTTGCACAGGAAACAGATGAAAATGAACAGTTCCCTGTTGAGACAGTTGAAAAGATGGCAAAATATGGTTTCCTTGGTATTCCAGTTCCTAAGGAATATGGCGGACAGGGATGTGATCCTTTAACATATGCTATGTGTGTTGAAGAATTATCAAAAGTATGTGGTACAACAGGTGTTATCGTATCAGCTCATACATCACTTTGTATCGATCCTATTATGACATTCGGTACAGAAGAACAGAAAAAGAAATATGTAGTTCCACTTGCAAAGGGTGAAAAGTTAGGTGCTTTCGGTCTTACAGAACCAGGTGCAGGTACAGATGCTCAGGGACAGCAGACAAAGGCTGTTTTTGACGAAGCTACAAATGAATGGGTATTAAACGGTTCTAAGTGCTTTATTACAAATGGTAAGTACGCAGATGTTTATATCGTAATCGCCGTAACAGGTAAAGTTGAAAAACGTGGTAGAATGATGAAAGAAATTTCAGCATTTATCGTTGAAAAAGGAACTCCTGGATTTACATTCGGAACAAAAGAAAAGAAAATGGGTATCCGTGGTTCAGCAACATATGAATTAATTTTTGAAGATTGCCGTATCCCAGCTGAAAACTTACTTGGTAAGAAGGGTAAAGGTTTCAACATTGCAATGCATACACTTGATGGTGGACGTATTGGTATCGCTGCACAGGCTCTTGGTCTTGCAGAAGGCGCTTTAGAAACAACTATCGAATATGTAAAGGAAAGAAAACAGTTCGGAAGATCAATCGGACAGTTCCAGAATACACAGTTCCAGTTAGCAGATATGGCTACTAAGGTAGAAGCTGCTAAGTTGCTTGTTTACAAAGCAGCAATGGCTAAGGCTACACAGAAGACATACTCTTTTGAAGCTGCTCAGGCTAAATTATGCGCAGCAGAAGTTGCAATGGAAGTTACAACTAAGGCTGTTCAGTTACATGGTGGTTATGGTTATATCAGAGAATATGACGTTGAAAGAATGATGAGAGATGCTAAGATTACAGAAATCTACGAAGGTACTTCAGAAGTTCAGCGTATGGTAATCTCTGCAAACTTATTAAAATAATAGGAGGTACTAATCGTGAAAATTATCGTTTGTGTAAAACAGGTACCTGATACAAAGGGTGGAGTTAAATTTAACCCAGATGGTACATTAGATAGAGGTGCAATGCTTACAATTATGAACCCTGATGATAAAGCAGGTCTTGAAGCTGCACTTAGATTAAAAGATCAGTACGGCGCTGAAGTTACAGTTCTTACAATGGGTCTTCCAAAGGCTGAAGATGTTCTTCGTGAAGCTATAGCTATGGGTGCTGACAATGGAATCTTAGTAACAGATAGAGTTTTAGGTGGTGCTGATACTTGGGCTACATCTACTACAATCGCTGGTGCAATTAGAAATATTAAAGATTACGACATCATTATTACAGGACGTCAGGCTATCGATGGTGATACAGCTCAGGTTGGACCACAGATCGCTGAACATCTTGGAATCCCTGTAATTTCATATGCTGAAGGTATTGAAGTTGAAGGAGATAGCGTAATTGTTAAGAGACAGTATGAAGATAGACATCATATGCTTAAAGCAAAAATGCCTGTATTAATTACAGCTCTTTCAGAATTAAACGAGCCACGTTACATGACTCCAGGTGGAATTTTTGATGCATGTGATGCTGAAATCACAACTTGGGGAAGAGCAAATCTTGTTGACGTAGAAGATGGAGACCTTGGATTAAAGGGTTCACCTACAAAGATTGCTAAGGCTTCTGACAAAGTTCGTAAGGGTGCTGGAGAAAAGGTTACGCCTGATTCACCTGATGAAGCAGTTGATTACATCATGGACAAATTATTAACAAAGCACGTTATTTAGTAGAGAGGAGATTATAATTATGCAGAACATTAATTTAGAAGATTATAAAGGCGTATATGTCTTCGCTCAGCAGGTAGATAACGAATTAAGCGGTATCGCATTCGAGTTACTTGGAGAAGCAGGAAGACTTGCAAAACCATTAAATACAGAAGTAACAGCAGTACTTCTTGGATCAAACGTTGGAAATTTAGTTGATCAGTTAGCTGAATATGGCGCTGATAAGGTTATCGTTGTTGATAATCCTGAACTTGAAACATATAGAACTGAACCATATGCTCAGGCTTTAACAGCAGTTATTAATGAATTCAAGCCTGAAATTATGTTAGTTGGTGCTACAGCAATCGGTAGAGATTTAGGTCCTACAGTTTCAGCTAGAGTAGCAACAGGTCTTACAGCTGACTGTACAGTTCTTGAAATTGGTGATTTCCCAATCAACCCAATTCCAGGTAGAGAACAGAAACACAATCAGCTTCTTATGACTCGTCCTGCATTCGGTGGTAACACAATTGCTACTATTGCATGTCCAGATCATAGACCACAGATGGCTACAGTTCGTGCCGGTGTTATGCAGAAGGCAGAACCAAAGCCAGGCGCAAAGGCAGAAGTTATTAACTTTGACGCTAAATTAGAAAAGAACAGCAAATATGTTGAAATTCAGGAAGTAATTAAGTCAGTTGCTGAAACAGTAGATATCATGGACGCTAAGATTTTAGTATCAGGTGGACGTGGTGTTGGTTCAGCTGAAAACTTCAAGCTTCTTGAAGATCTTGCAGAAGCTCTCGGTGGAGAAGTTTCATGTTCAAGAGCTGTTACAGATAACGGTTGGTTACCAGTAGACAGACAGGTTGGACAGACAGGTAAAACAGTTCGTCCACAGGTTTACTTTGCAATTGGTATTTCAGGAGCAATCCAGCATGTAGCTGGTATGGAAGAATCAGATCTTATCATCGCAATCAACAAAGATGAAGATGCTCCAATCTTTGACGTAGCTGATTATGGTATCGTTGGAGACTTAAACAAGATCGTTCCACAGCTTACAGCAGCTATCAAAGCAGCAGAAGCTAATAAATAATCAAATATAATATATAGTTGATATATTAGTCCCCGCGTCGGAAGACGCGGGGATTTTTGCGTTGTGAGGGGGGAATTGTAAGGTTGTTACTATTGAATTTTTCAATATCTGCCCCATATGAACATGGTTGCGTGGAAGGAAAGAGTTAGTGTGGAAAATTTTTGTGCTTAGATGGGGAATCTGTACCATATAAGCGAAAAGTTATCCACATGGTACAGATGAATAAGAATTGAATGAGTCGTATGTGGAAATCTGTACCATACAGAGGAAAAGTTATTCATATGGTACAGATGAAGAAGAATTGAATAAGTCGTATGTGGAAATCTGTACCATACAGACGAAAAGTTATCTATATAGTACAAATAAGAAAGAATTGAATTATTATAAAAAATAGTAATTGACATATTACTCATATAAGAATATAATTAACACAACATAAGAAATAAAAAATGATACATAAAAGATAAATGTTACATATACTGGCTATAATTAGTAGTTATAAATTGATCGAAAGGTATTAATGGCAATGTTTATGATAGCGTTATGTAATGCAAAAAAACAAAATTAAAAAAATAGGGGGGATTGTATGGGAAAAGATTACGTTAGAAAAGAACTTGAAGATAAGTTAGATGAATTATCAGCAATTGAGAAGAATGCATTGAAAGAGTTAACAAAATTACCGGAAGGCAAAATTTATGCAAAAAGAAGAGGAGAAAATTGTTGTCAATTTTTTTGGAAGAAGGATAGCGAGACAGATTGGCAATATCTTAAAAAATCGGAAGATAAGTTTGCTACGGAATTAATTCAAAGAGAATATACAGAGAAAGTATTAAAAACTATATGTGAGCAAAGGAAATTAATAGAAAAATTTGTTAAGAAATATAATGAAAAATCAGTATTAGATGTGGTTAATAAGATTTCTGAACCTAAGTTAGAAAAGATTAAAATGTATGTCAAAGATGATATGGCATATATATGTGATTGGTATAAAAAGCAGGAGGAAATAATAGCAAAGGCAAGTAAGTATGTGTATAGCATAAAAGCAGGAGAAGATATAGAAATTTTGACTGAAAAAGGCGAAAGTGTTAAATCGAAATCAGAGAAAATTATTGCAGATAAATTAAATATGATGAATATACCTTATTGTTATGAAGTTCCACTTTATCTAAAGGGATATGGGTATGTAAAACCAGATTTTAAAGTATTAAATGTAGCAACAAGGAAAGAGTATTATTGGGAACATTATGGGATGATGGATAATAAAGATTACATAATTAAAGCATTAAAAAAGAAAAATTCCTATATAAGTAATAATTTTATAGTTGGAGATAATCTTATTGAAACATATGAATCACAAAGTTGCCCATTGGATACAAGAAATGTTGAAAAGATAATTAAAACTTTCTTGGTGTAATAAATTAAATGCATAAACCCAATATAAAATAAATCAAACATAAAAAAATTAACCTATCACTTAATGAAAACCAAGTGATAGGCTAATTAATAGTATGTTATTCAGTGTTTGGTTAATCGATAATAGGTTGATTAAAAGGTGTTGCTGATTCGCATTATATAGTTCTGATAAGTTTTCAAAATTGTATAATGTTATTTTACTTACATTTCCTCCAATTCATGATATAACTTTGCAATAGGTAGTCCTACAACGTTATTGTAATCACCGTGAATTCCTTTAACGTGTATGGCGAAAGAGCCTTGGATGCCGTAACTTCCGGCTTTATCATAGCAGTCACCTGTTTCAATATAGGAATTGATTTCACTGTCAGTCATCGGGTAAAATTCAACGTCAGTGCAATCGTGGAAGGAGTGAACTTTTTTCTCTTTAGTTTCAAAATCATAGAGAATAATGCTGACTCCGGTGTATACCTGATGGGTGTTATTTTGAAGCAGATTTAACATATCAAATGCCTGGTCATGATCTTTGGGTTTGCCCATTATCTGGTTGTCTTTTGCAACAATTGTATCAGCACCGATAATCATAAGTGAAACACCCTCGTATGCGTCAAGAGACAGGTTAACAACTTTCATAATACTGTTAAATACGTTTGTTGCTTTTTGAAGAGATAGGTCTTTAACAACAAGTGCCGGTTCAGTTTCAGAAGTTTGTTCATCCATATTTGAAGCTATAATTTCAAACTCATATCCCGCCTGTTTAAGTAACTCGCTTCGTCTCGGTGAGTTTGAAGCAAGAATAAGCTTAGTTTTTTCAAAATCAATCATTTTAAATCTCCAAATTCTTATAAAATATATAGTGTAATTATAATAGTAATTATACAACAACACATAAATATAAAAAATATTATAATTAATAAAAAAATTATAATCCATAACATATGAAAATAATAAAAATAATTAGTCAAATTCAAGAAATAAACAAATTACTATGCAGATTGGAAAATATGTAGTTAACTTTTTTACCACAAATTAACATCCTGACACATATTTAAGGTTTAATATAGGTAAGGGTAGTAGAATATTAAAAAATAAAATTATAAGATTAAGAACGATAAGATTAAAAGAGGTAATATCAAAAAGATAGTATTAAAAAGTAATCTAAAAAAGAAAGGTAACATTTGTGCAAAAAAGGCAAGGGAGACGTAAGCTTTATATTTGATATTCCGATTAAGTAGTTGCGGTGTTTATAAGATATGTATAATTTTTGCCATTTTCTTCATACATTTTTTTTGTAGAAAATTGTTTCAAGCTCTGCTATAATAAAGATTGCGCTAGCAAATATATTTTATAGAAAGGAAAAGTATAGGAAACTATACGAGAGGAAAATGTTAGAAAAAATATTTAAACTCAAAGAGAACAACACTTCCGTAAAAACAGAAGTAGTTGCGGGTGTTACAACATTTATGACTATGGCATATATTCTTGCTGTAAACCCAAGCATCTTAAGCGCTTCAGGTATGAATCCGGAAGCTATTCTTATTGCAACATGTCTTGCATCATTTATTGGTACAATGTGTATGGCTCTTATGGCTAATCTTCCATTTGCTTTATCAGCAGGTCTTGGACTTAACGCTTACTTTGCATACACAGTTTGTGGAGAAATGGGTTATTCATGGCAGATAGCATTATTTGCAGTATTTGTTGAAGGTATTATCTTTATAATACTTTCATTAACAAATGTTCGTGAAGCTATCTTTGATGCTATTCCAGTTAATCTTAAGAAAGCAGTATCAGTAGGTATCGGTTTATTCATCGCATTCATTGGATTACAGAATGCTGGTCTTGTAGTTGATTCATCAACACTTGTTACAATTACAGACTTTACACAGAATTTCCATACAGCAGGTATTTGTGCATTATTAGCAGTTATCGGTGTATTTATTACAGCAATTCTTTATATTAAGAGAGTAAAAGGTTCAATTCTTGTTGGTATCGTATCAACATGGATTCTTGGAATCATCTGCGAACTTACAAAGATTTACGTTCCTGATGGAAAGGACTTTTTCTCAGTTATCCCTACTAAGTTTGTAAGTTTTGACTTCTCAGCTTTAGGTGATACATTTGGACAGTGTTTCAATCTTGACTTTAAGGCAGTAGGTATTGTAAACTTCATCATCGTTGTATTTGCATTCCTTTTCGTTGACTTATTTGATACATTGGGAACAATCATTGGTGTAAGTACAAAAGCAGGAATGCTTGATGAAAATGGTAAATTACCAAAAATCAAACCTGCACTTATGTCAGATGCTATTGCTACATCAGTAGGTGCTATCCTTGGTACATCAACAACAACAACATTCGTTGAATCATCAGCCGGTGTTGCTGAAGGTGGACGTACAGGTCTTACATCAGTAATAACAGGTGTTTTATTCCTTATAGCAATGATTTTCTCACCATTATTCATTACAATTCCATCATTCGCTACAGCTCCTGCACTTATTATGGTAGGATTCCTTATGTTTGGTGCTGTTACAGATATTAAGTTTACAGATGATAACTTAACAGAAGCAATTCCTGCATACCTTTGCATTATTGCAATGCCATTATTCTACAGCATTTCAGAAGGTATCTCAGTAGGAATCATTTCATACGTATTACTTAACTTAGTAACAGGTAAAGGAAAGAAAGTTAAACCTTTATTATACGTATTAGCAGTATTATTCGTATTGAAGTATATATTCTTATAAGATTATAGTGTTAAAAGGTTTTGTTTCATCTGTGCATGTATAAAGGTAGGATAATAATCTTGGAACACGCTTATAATATGAACATAAAAAAGTCTGAGATCAATTTGAATATTGAGGTGACCCCAAAAAGTTAGACTTTTTACGAGACGACTCTGGTCGTCTCGTTTTTCTTTTATGCAGTAAGGAGATGGAGTCTGTATTGAACACAAATCTTGGAAAATAATATAGATTTACTAATTCCGGATTAGACAAAATGACCATCGTTTTATTTAAAAGACAGTAAAATAAAAAAACATGTTCGTAAAAAAGAAAATAAAAGTAAAAAATTTAAATGGGGAGATGAAGAGTAAATGAATAGAACAGCAGATAATAATTATTATTTGCTCTAGAACATTTATAAAAAACGTGGTACAATAACACCGATTTTAACACAACGATTCTAAGTTCTCTAAAGTCTGTTTTTAGAGCTAAGAGGGAAACAGGTGAGAGACCTGTACAGTCGTGCTACTGTAAATGTGTAGTTTTTTCAGTGGCTTTTATATAGAAGTCAACCATTGTGCCAAGGTATGAGAAGGTAGAAAAAACGTTACTGCATAAGTCAGGAGACCTGCTTAGAATTTCTTCCATTTACACACGTAATTGCAAATGGCAAGTTATAAGCTTTTTAAAGACAGGCTTTCAGATTGAATCTGAAGGTTTGTTACGCGAGTTTTGATTTTGCCGGGACACAATAATGTTGTGTCCCGATTTTTTTACTTAATAAGTGATAGGAAACAGTGGTGTTAATAAAGGAAAAATGAAAGGAGAGATGATGTAAAGTTACATCATAAGGAACAGAATGAAAAAACTTTGGAAAAGTGGCGTTGCCTTAGTTTTAGTATGTGCACTTATGTTTGCTCAGTTTAATACTGTAAATGTTTTTGCAAATACAAGTGTTCAGGCAGAAGAGTCTGAAACTAAGGAACAGATAACTGTATCTGTAACAGTAGTAGGCGACAGCGTTCACGGAACAGAAGCACATACCCGTTTCGAGAACTGGCTTGTAAACTACAAAGTTACAGTTGACAAAGGGGCAACTGCTGATGATGCTTTTAAGAAAGCATTGGAAAGCAATGGATATAGTTATGAAAAAAATAGTTGGAATGGATTAAACAGCATTACAAAGCCTGACGGAACAGTTCTTGGAAGTGGTTCTAACGGTGATGCATGTAGTTGGATGTTTGCCATAAATGGTGCAGATCCTGATCCTAATGTAGTTATGCCTCAGTATACTCTTAAAGATGGGGAAAAAATAACTGCATACTTTATTGATGATTGGAATGCATACCCTTATACAATTCCAACAGTAGGTGTTAATGGAAAGGGTACTGCAGATGATCCTTACACAATCAAGGATGCATCAGAATTACCTGAAGTAATTGAAGAAGGAGATGTTTATGCATTAACAGATGATATTACTTTAGAATCCGGTCAGTACATTAAAGATATTAAGGGAACTTTAGATGGAAAAGGTCACACAATCACATTAGCAGATACATATTTGACAGATAAGGTTGAAGGAACAATCGAAAACCTTGGAGTAACAAGTACTTCTGAAATTACATTACCTGATGAATCAGGAAGTATGGCAAACACTGTTTCAGGTACAATTGTAAATAGTTATTCAACTGCAAAAATAAAAGCAACAACAGATTGGGGAGAAGTAGGTGGATTAGTAGGAACAATGTCAGGTTCTACGATTTCAAACTGCTATTTTGCAGGAAGTTTTGGTGACTATTCTATGGGAGGAATAGCATATACAAGTTCATCAGCCCAGTCTACAATTTCTAACTGCTATTTTACGGTAGGATTCTCACCTGTATCTATGGGAAGTGCAACAAAAGTTAACTGTGGAATAATGACAGAAGCCGAATTGAAAACTTCTGATGCAATTGAAAAATTAAACACAGACATTACTGACACAGGCTTTGAATGGTCATTACCAACTGATGGAAGCAACAATGGATTGCCTGTTTTAACAGTACCATCTGATATTGTTGACAAAACTCAGTTAGTAGCACAGATTGAAGTTGCTCAGAAGATAACAAAGGCTGACTATACTGATAAGTCATGGAATGCATTACAGGAAGCTTTAGCAGAAGCAATTAAAGTTAATAGTGATAACAATGCAACAAAATCACAGGTTACAAAAGCTACAAATAATTTAGTATCTGCAATTAGTAATTTAAAGAATAATAAACCGACTAAGCCTGTAGCATTGCCAACAGATGACAGTAAGATTACGCACATAAAAACATTAAAAGATTTAAATGCGATTACAGCTTCAAGTGGAAAATATTATGTTTTAGACAATGATATTACAGTTAAAAACACAGAAGATGATTTTTATTTTAGCATGGAAAACTTTAAGGGTGTTCTTGATGGAAAAGGACATTCTATTAAAATTGAAAACATTTCAGATGGAATTTTTTCAAATGTAAGTGAAGATGGTATAATTCAGAATGTTTATTTTACAGGAACAATGAATGTTGGTCAGGGATATAAGGGACCTCTTGGAAGCAATATGTCAGGTGCAATTATTAACTGTTATACAGATATTTCAGGAACAGGAACTTGCGGTTTTGCCAGAAGATTAACAGATGCAGGTATTGTATCTAACAGCTATTCAGTAAGTGAAGGCAAGGCAGGTGCTTTCTTTAATCAGTACGGAACTAACGATACTGCAGGAGAAGGACAGTTAATTAATACATATTGGTTAGAAACATTAGACAACAGTGTTATTCCTGAAAGTGCTCTTGTTAATTCATATTCAGAAACTAAGGATTATATGAAATCTTTAGATTTTGTAAGTGCTTTAAATGAAAATAAGGGCGAAAACGGTGTAAGCTGGGGAAGAAACGGAAATACAGGTTATCCATATTTTGGTGAAAGCCAGGATTACAATTCGGGAAGTACTTTACCTGCAAACAAATACACAGTTAAGTTTACTAAGTTTGACAACACAGTAGTTACAGTAGAAAATCAGAATTTAGAAATTTCATGCAACGATGTTAACGGCTCTAATATTGCCGGTTCATTAAGCTTAGAAGGAGTACCTTCAACAAGTAAAATCGAATGGTCGTATGAAAGTGTAGAACCTAGCGGAGCTATTATGGTTGGTTCTGATGGTGGAGTAATAAGAGTTGACAAAGCAGGCACAGCAGTTGTTAAGGCAACTGAAACTAAGGAAGATGGTAGTTCAGAAGTAGTAGCTGCATTTAATCTTAAAGCATATAACAAAGATGTAGAAGAAATAAAAGCGTACATTGACGGACAGGATGTTACAAATGGAAAATTTACAGTTCAGGGTTCAGAAATAAAAACTGTAAAGATGGAAGTTAAATACAAAAATGAGGACAAGTTTGTAGCAATTTCTCCAAGAAGATTTTCATTAAAAGTTGATGATGAAAGTTTTATTGAGAATATTCCGGGTTCAAACAGTTTTAGCTTTAAAAAAGCAGGAACTTCAAAAATTACTGCAATTTATAGCGACAACACAGACTTAAAGGCAGAGGTAACATTAACATCAGAATACTTGGCAGTAAAATCAGTTACACCTGCAATTAATGAAAGCGTAACAATTCACGGCAGAAATGCTAACAGCACTAACGGCCAGGATTTTGTACCTGATTATTCATCAGTAATAGTTGATCCGGCAAACGCAACTAATGCAGCTAATTACACAATTGAAAGCAGCGATAAAACTATTGGTGAATATGTTCCAAGTATGGTTATTGGTTATGTACCATACAAGGCAGGAACAGTTACATATACAGCAACTATTAAGGACACAGATCCAAATGGAACTGAAAATGTTGTTTCAGGTTCAAAAGATGTAACATACAAATATTTAAATCCTTTAACATCTGTAACAACAGATGAAAAAGAAATTACAATTAAGGCTAATGAAGAATCAGCAGTTAACTTAACTTTCGCAGGTGAAAAATCTGAAGAAGGTTATAGTGTTACTGAACCGGAACTTAATTGGACATATTCTACAGATGGAATTGCAAAAATTGAGAGAAAAACAGCTTATCAGTGGAAGAGGGACGAAAGTGCACCTGACAATAATAACTGGCTTCCAGGCACAGATTATTACGTATACGGCTTAAGTGAAGGCACAGTTACAGCTACAGGAACACCCGTTGATAAAACAAATAATGTAGAACCTGTTGTTTTGACAATAAAGATTGAAGCAAGTGAACAGGAAGCACCTGATTTGACAGCTCTTACAAATAAGGGATTGGAAGGATTCCTTTCATATGCAGAAAAGAATGTTAACCAAAATTATGACATTAACGGTGCATGGAACCTTTATACACTTGCAAGAGCAGGAAAATCTATTACAATTCAGGAAGCCAATAAATACTATGATGCAGTAGTAGAGGCAAGCAAGAATTGGACAGTAGAAGGAACAAAGCCTACCGACATGGAAAAGGCAGCTCTTGTTTTATCACTTATAAACAGAGACATAACAAATGTAGACGGTGTAAATATTGCTCAGTTAATTTACAACAGTGAAAAGTTGTCTGACGGAGCAAATGAATTAGCATATGCTTTATTGGCACTTGATGCAAGAAATACAGTAATTCCAAGTGATGCTAAGTGGTCAAGAGAGAAGATTATTGCAGAACTTAAGAAATTCCAGAATGAAGACGGTGGTATCGGCTGGACAAAGGGTTCGTCAGATGTGGATACAACAGCAATGGTTCTTCAGGCACTTGGAAGATATCAGGATAATGAAGCAGCAAAAGAAATCATTGAAAAAGCATTAACTTATATTGAATCAAAAGCTGACGCAAATTATGATTATGGAAATGCAAACACAACAGCAATGGTTGTACTTGCTTTAACTTCATTAAACAAAGATGTAACAACAACAATTGGTACAAAATATAAGAACACATTAACAGCTTTAATGAGCTATTACAGTGAAGATGACGGAGCTTTCGTATATCTTAAAGGTGGAAAAGTAAACCAGTATGCTACAATTCAGGCAGTTTGGGCATTAACATCTTACAAGCTTTATACAGAAGGTAAGGATGGATACTGGAATCTTAATAATGTTAAGATTAAATATGAAGGTGAAGATGAGTATTATGCCTCACTTGTAACAGAAAAGATTGCAGCAATCGGCACAGTAACAGAAGAAAGTGAAGATGCAATTAAGGAAGCAAGAGCAGCTTATGATGCTTTAACTTCAGCACAGAAGAAACTTGTAACAAACTATGATGTTTTAGATGAAGCAGAATTACAGCTTGAAATTATTAAGGGAACAGCAGTAACAACTAAGTTCTCATTAGTAGGTGATGACGTTCATGGTTCATCAGGACATGTTTCATACAGTACTTGGATTGCTAATGCGACAATTACAGTTAAGAGTGGTTCAAAAGCATCGGATGTAATTGTAAAAGCATTTAAGCAGTATGGATATTCAATTATCGGCTCAACAAGTTATATTTCAGGCGTAACAACACCATCAGGAGTAAGCTTAAAGGCATTTGATAATGGTTCAGGCAGTGGTTGGATGTATGCTGTAAATGGAAAGAGTCCAAACGTGGGAATCAGCGGTTACAAGGTTAGCAAAGACGATAATATTATTCTTTATTATGTTGACAATTGGAGCGATGCTAAGGTTCCAACAGTTGAGGATCCTGCTGATAATCAGAAGGCGGCAGATGTAGTAATTAAGAAGATTTCTGAAATTGGAGAAGTTACAGAAAGTAGCGAAAATCTTATTAAAGAAGCAAGAGCATCTTATGACGCACTAACAGATGCTCAGAAAGAATTAGTAACTAATTATGATGTATTAGTACAGGCTGAAGCACAGCTTGAAAATATAAAAGACAATGCAGTTTCAACTAAGTTTACATTAGTAGGTGATGATGTTCACGGAACAAAAATCCATACTTCTTATACAAGATGGATTAGTAACATTACAGTAAAAGTTAGAAAAGATGCAACAGCAGGAGATGTAATAACAAAGGGCTTAAAGGCAAAAGGTTATGAAGCAGAAGTAAACGCTGAGTATAACTATATTACAGCAATTACAACACCAACAGGTACAAAACTTGCAGCATTAGATAATGGTTCAAACAGTGGTTGGATGTATGCCGTAAATGGAGAAGCTCCAAGTGTTGGAATGGCAGATTATGTAGTCAAGGAAAACGATGCAGTAATTCTTTACTATGTTGATGATTACATGGATACAAAGATTCCTGCAATGGATGCTGAAACAGAAAACAAACAGTTAGCAGCAGAAGTTACAGAAAAAATTGCTTCAATTGGCAAGGTTACAAAGGATAGCGAAGCAGCAATTAAGGAAGCAAGAGCAGCTTATGACAGCTTAACTGCAACACAGAAATCTCTTGTAACTAACTTTGATGTATTGGAAGAAGCAGAATTACAGCTTGATATTATCAAGGGTAATGTAATCCAGACTAAGTTTACTTTAGTAGGTGATGATGTTCATGGAACAAATGCTCATAAATCATATACTAACTGGATTAATGATATTACAGTAACAGTAAAGAACGGTGCAACAGTATCAGATGTAATTGCAAAAGCATTAAAAGACAACGGCTATTCATCAGAAGGAACAACTAACTACATTTCAGCAATCAAAACACCATCAGGAATAACTCTTGGTGAATTTGATAATGGTCCAAGAAGTGGCTGGATGTACGCAGTAAACGGCAAGGCTCCAAACGTAGGAATTGCTGATTATAAAGTAAAAGCAGGAGACGCAATAAAGTTCTACTATGTTGATGATTACACAAAGGACGATACACCTACAATTGATGCTTCAGGAGATACACATACAAAGAAATTATCACCTGCAACAGCAAAAGTAGCAAAGACAGCTTACAATATAGTTAAATTGACTTGGACAAAAGCCGACAATGCTACAAAATATCAGGTATATCGTAAAGTCGGAAAGAACAGCAAATTCGTAAACATTGCAACAACAACATCATTAAAATACACAGACAAGAAGGTTAAGACAGGCAAGAAGTATTATTATAGAGTAGTTGCAGTAAACGAAAAGGGCGAAACTGTTGATTCAAAGACAGTAAAGGCAACACCAAAGGCTAAAAAGTTGAAAGTTAAGGCAAAGAAGAAAGCCGGCAGAACAGTACTTAGCTGGAAGAAAGTAAAAGGTGCAACAGGATACAAAGTATACAGAAGCACAAAGAAAAACGGCAAGTATAAGAAAGTAAAGACAATTACTAAGAAGTCATTAGCAACATTCAAGGCAAAGAAGAGTAATAAGAAATATTACTACAAGGTAGTGGCTTACAAGAAGTAATATAGGAAATATTACTACAAGGTAGTGGTTTACAAGAAATAAGCAAATTCAGAGAATTATAATGCATTGAAATAGTAAACGAAGTTTGTGGTTTGTTATAAGTTAAAATGTATTATGTCTTGGAAGAATTGAAGTTAAGAAAGCTTCTCATACTGAAAGGTGTGGGAGGCTTTTTTTGCGGGAAAAGTAAAGCAACCACAACAATTCTTATTAGGTTCGAATGTTGTGGCGTATGAAAGGAAAAAAATTGAAAAAGATGTCACAAAATAATTGAATAACAGGAAAAAGTACCCCGAAAAAAGAAGAATTTAATATGCCGGGGTACATTAGAAAAAATAGCAAACAAAAAAGGCATCCAACCATAAGTTGAACACCTTTTTATAACTATAAATCGTTAATTGAATCGCTTTACAATTCTAATCACAACGCTATAGAAATATTATAATCAATTTCTACAACAATAAAACAAGTTAATATGTTATTTCATTATCATAAGGCATTACAAAAGCCATAATAATGTATAAGATGATTCCTGAACCCCATGCTAAGGCAATAATTGCTGTAATTAATCTTATAACAGTTGGGTCCATGTTAAGGTATTCAGCGATACCACCGCATACACCACATATTTTCTTGTTTCTTGATGACTTGTATAATCTTTTTTTATTCATATAAATAATCTCCTGCAATAAGTATAAGATTAGTATACCTTTGCTTCTTCTTCACCATTCATAACTCTTAAAGCACCCTGTGCAAGTGCAAGTAATTCATCTTCACCAGGGTAAACAGTTACAGGGGCAATCCATTCAACAGCATTCTTCATATCTGCCTGTGTCTTGGCACTGTAAGCAATACCACCTGTTAAGATAATCTGGTCAACCTTTCCGCCAAGAACTACTGACATGGCACCGATTTCTTTACATAACTGATAGTGGAAAGCATCAACAACAGCTTCAGCCTTTTTGTCGCCTTCTTCGATCATTTTAAGTAAATCTCTCATATCGTTAGAACCAACATAAGCATTGAAACCACCGTTACCATTTAACATCTTGCCAACTTCTGCCTGTGTATATTTGCCACTGAAGCAAGCTTTTACTAAAGCACCTGTTGGAAGTCCGCCTGAACGTTCAGGTGAGAAAGGACCATCACCATCTAATGCATTAGCAACGTCAACAACTTTACCATTCTTATGAGCACCAACTGAAACACCGCCACCCATATGAACAACGATTAAGTTTAAGTCTTCGTAATTCTTGCCAACTTCTTTTGCATATCTCTTTGCAACAGCTTTCTGATTTAAAGCATGGAAAATAGAAGTTCTTGGGAAAAGAGGATGTCCTGATAATCTTGCAACATCAGCTAATTCATCAACAACTACCGGGTCAACAATGTATGAAGGAACATTGATTTCTGCAGCAATTTCTGAAGCTAAAATACCACCAAGGTTTGAAGCATGCTGTCCCTGTTTTCCAACCTTTAAGTCTTCTAATAATTCAGGAGTTGTAGCATATGTTCCACCAGGGATTGGTTTTAATAAACCACCACGACCTACAACAACATCAATATCATTTAAGTCAACATTCTTTTCTTTAAGAACATCTAAAATAACTTCTTTACGGAAATCTTTCTGATCGTAAATAGTATCATATTTTGCAATTTCTTCTGTTGAATGTCTAAGAGTTTCTTCCATTAACTGAGTTTCATCTTCATATACACCAATCTTAGTAGAAGTAGAACCAGGATTGATAATTAAAATTTTGTATGACATTTTTATACCTCCAATAAATTAAATGTATTGTCATTTATCACAATGGGCAAAAGTTAAATAAACAACAATTGCCCGTTTTTATAAATCAAAAATTAGATTACTTAAGGTTTTCAGCAACGATTGCAGCAAGTGCAATTGAGTTAACCTTTACTTCGAATTCATCTGAACGTGATGTTAAGATAACAGGAGCTTTTGTACCTGTTAAAATATTTCCGTTAACACATTCAGCAGTATGAACTAAAGCTTTGTATGTAATGTTTCCTGCATGAATGTCAGGGAATAATAATACATCAGCATCACCAACAATCTTTCTATTAGTAGTACCTTTGTGGTAAGCTGCTTCAGGTTCTATTGCAAGGTCAAGTGAAAGAGGTCCGTCAACGATACAACCTGTAATCTTTCCTTCTTCGTTCATCTTTGTAAGTTCATCAGCTTCTACAGTACAAGGCATCTTTGGATTTACAACTTCAACAGCTGCAAGTGGAGCTACCTTTGGACATTCAATACCACAAGCGTGTGCAATTTCAACTGTATTCTTAATAATCTGAGCCTTTGTATCAAGGTCAGGATAAGGAACAAAAGCAACGTCTGATAAGAATAAAAGACGATCAATACCTTTTATTTCAAAAACGCAAACGTGTGATAATGTTTTGTCAGTTCTAAGACCAACTTCTTTATCTAAAACACTCTTTAAGAATGATTTTGTATCAATAAGACCTTTCATATACATATCAGCTTTGCCATCATGAACTAACTTAACAGCAGTTCTTGCAGCTTCAATAGGATCAACAACATTAATAATTTCGAATTCGTTAATATTCATTTTTAAAACATCAGCGATTGTTCTAATCTTAGCTTCATCACCAACTAAAATAGCATCAGCTATATGTCTTTCCTTTGCTGCCTTAACAGCTTCTAATACTGCATCGTCCTGAGCACAGGCAACAGCAACCTTCTTCATAGGACATTCAGCTACCTGTGCAAGTAAATCTTTAAAACTTTTACTCATTTTGTACACCTCATAGAAATTTATTTGATTATATATTTTTAATAGGAAATAATCCTAAAAATAACTAATTTAAATACTAGCACGTCAGTGTGGATAGGTCAAGAATAATCGTTGATTGTGCCCTTAAATGCATACCTTTATTGCCTTTTGGCAAAATATAACTTATACTTAACATTTAGGCAAAAACATACAAATAACTAATAATAAAAATGATTACATTGAGTAGCAAGTGAGTTATGAGAGATTTATAAAGTATTTGTGATTAGCATTTGGTACTTTTGGCAGTGTAATCATAAAACAGGAGAATTTTATGAAGGTTTTAAGATTTCTAAAAAACTACAAAAAGGAGTCGCTTCTGGCACCATTATTTAAAATGATGGAAGCAATTTTTGATTTGCTGGTTCCTTTAGTTGTAGCAAGAATTATTGATGATGGTATCAGAAGGGGAAATACAACCTATGTTTTGCAGATGGGGGGGGTGCTGTTATTGTTAGCAGCGTGCGGTTTGACTTTTTCACTTACGGCACAGTTTTTTGCGGCAAAAGCAGCAGCAGGATTTGGTAAAGAACTTAGACATTCACTGTTTGATCATATACAAAAATTGTCGTACACTCAGCTTGACAATCAGGGAACATCAACACTTATAACAAGAATGACATCTGATGTTAACCTTGTGCAGACACAGGTTAATATGGCTATAAGATTATTACTTCGTTCACCGTTTATTGTTTTTGGCGCAATGATTATGGCATTCTTTGTAGATGGAAAGACGGCTATGGTTTTTGTTGTGGCTATTCCGGTTTTGTCAGTTATAGTTTATGGAATTATGCTTATTACAATTCCATTATATAAGAAAGTTCAGTCAAGACTTGACAAGGTCATGGGAAGTACAAGAGAGAACCTTGACGGTGTCCGAGTGATTAGAGCTTTTAATAAACAGGAACAGGAAGTTGCAAGATATAATGAGGAAAATGCAACACTTGAAAAGTTCCAGCTTTTTGCAGGAAGAATTTCAACATTAATGAACCCGGCAACTTATATTGTGATTAACGTTGCAACCATTGGAATTTTGTGGGTAGGTGGAGATAGAGTTAACACAGGAAGCCTTACACAGGGACAGGTGGTGGCCTTGGTTAACTATATGTCACAGATTCTTATTGAATTAATTAAGCTTGCAAACCTTATTATAAATCTTACAAAAGCTTTTGCAGCTTCAGGAAGAATACAGGATATTTTTGATATTGAGCCGGGAATGGCAGAAGGAAATATTGAATTAAATTTAGTTAATGACAATAATTCAAATGATGGAACTGGTAAATTAGCCGGCGAAAATGATTCAGATAATAAATTAAAAAATCCGGAAAACTACAACAAAGACATTGCAGTGGAATTTGAAAATGCTACTTTGAAATACCAGGGCGCAGGCGAAAGTTCAATAGAAAATGTTAATTTTAAGGCAAAGACAGGTCAGACAATCGGTATTATAGGAGGTACCGGTTCAGGTAAGACTTCATTAATCAATATGATTCCAAGATTTTATGACCCTACAGAAGGAAAAGTTAAGATTTTTGGAATTGACGCAAAAGATTATAAGAGAAAAAATCTGGAAGATATTATTGGCGTTGTGCCACAAAAAGCATTATTGTTTAAAGGTACAATAAGAAGCAACTTGCTTTGGGGCAATGAAAATGCTACAGAGGAAGAATTAGTGGAAGCTTTGAAATTATCACAGAGTTACGATTTTGTAAAAGAAAAAGATAAAGGAATTGATAGCGAAGTGGCGCAAAAGGGAAAGAATTTCTCAGGTGGGCAGAAACAACGTCTTACAATTGCAAGAGCGTTGGTTAAAAAGCCTAAGATTTTGATTCTTGATGACAGTTCATCAGCACTTGATTATGCAACTGATGCAAAACTTAGAAGTGACATAAAGACACTTAAAGATATAACTTTGTTTGTAGTTTCTCAGAGAACAGCGTCAATTATGGATGCAGACCAGATAGTGGTTCTTGATGATGGAAAAGTTGTAGGATTTGGAACTCACGATGAATTGCTTAAAGATTGTTCAGTATATCAGGAAATCTATCATTCACAGTTTAAAAAAGGAGGGCAGTCAAATGGAAAATAATATGACACAAAAACAGGCCCTTATGGAATTGTTAAAAAGAATAAAAAAATATTGGCATTTGTTAATAGGTTCATTATTGTTTGCCCTGGTTTATGTTGTTTTGTCACTTTATGTACCAAAACTAATTGGTTTAGGAACTGACAAAATAGTATCAAAAGGCAATGTTGACTTTCAGGGATTAGAGAGAATAGCAGTGCAGATAGCTGTAATCGCCGCAATTGCAGGAATTGCCCAGTGGATTATGGGACTGTTAAACAACAGAATCACATATCACGTGATTAAAGACATTCGTCAGGAAAGTTTTGAGAGAATACAGAAACTTCCTTTGGCTTACTTGGATACACATTCAACAGGTAGTCTTGTAAGTAGTATAATTGCGGACGTAGACCAGTTAGCAGACGGCTTACTTATGGGATTTTCAAACTTGTTTACAGGTGTTGTCACAATTGTTTTAACACTTGTTTTTATGTTACAGATTAACTGGAAAATTGCGTTGGTTGTTATTTGTATTACACCTTTATCGTTTTTTGTGGCGGGATTTATTGCAAAGCGTACGTATTCAATGTTTAGAAAACAGTCTGAAATAAGGGGTAGCCAGACAGCGTTTATTGATGAAATGATAAGCGGTCAGAAAGTTGTTAAGGCTTTTGGACAGGAAGAAAAAGCCGTTCAGGATTTTGATGAAATCAACGATGAATTGGCAAAATATTATTTGAAGGGAACTTTCTTTTCATCAATAACCAATCCAAGTACAAGATTTGTCAACAATATAGTTTACGCCGGAGTTGCAATAAGTGGCGGCCTTGTGGCAATTATGACAGGAGGAATTACTGTAGGTGGACTTGCAACAATCTTAAGTTATGCCAACCAGTACACAAAGCCTTTTAACGAGATTTCAGGTGTTGTTACGGAACTGCAAAATGCCATTGCCTGTGGTGCAAAAATCTTTTCGCTTATTAATCAGGAAAAAGAGATTGATGTGGAAGAAAGTGAAAATCAGTTCCGGAATATTGAGGCAGGTAGGATTGACATTAATGATGTTGATTTTTCTTATGTGCCGGATAGAAAATTAATCGAAAACTTAAATCTACACGTAAAGCCTGGTCAGAGAATTGCAATTGTTGGACCGACAGGTTGTGGAAAAACTACAATCATAAATCTTTTGATGAGATTTTATGATGTGGACAAAGGTTCAATTACAATAGATGGAAAAGATATACGAGACATATCAAGAAAGAATTTAAGAAGCTTTTATGGAATGGTTCTTCAGGAAACATGGCTTAGAAATACTACAGTAAGAGAAAACATCGCTTTTGGAAAGCCTGATGCAACTGATGAAGAAATAGAAAATGCAGCAAAAGCAAGCTATGCACATAACTTTATTAAGCGTTTGCCAAAGGGATATGATACAGTAATAGGTGAAGACGGAGGCAGTCTTTCACAGGGACAGAAACAGTTATTGTGTATAGCCCGTGTAATGTTATGTCTGCCACCAATGCTAATACTTGACGAAGCTACATCTTCAATTGACACAAGAACAGAAGTAAAGATTCAGGACGCATTTTCAAAAATGATGGAAGGCAGAACTACATTTATTGTAGCCCATAGACTTTCAACAATAAAAGAAGCAGACGTAATTCTTGTAATGAAGGATGGAAAAATAATCGAGCAGGGAAATCACGAAGAACTGCTTGAAAAGAGAGGGTTTTACTATAAACTTTATAATAGCTAAAAAGAGATGGATTAACCAAGAAGTAAGTGTTTGTACACTTAAATAAAAATAAATGAAGAAGCATGGGATAATCAAATAAATAATATCTCAGTGTAAAAATGGAGTTTTTATACTCCATTTTTATACTGTTTTAAATTTACACTCTCACGCCATACAAAATATCCAAACACCATCACTATTATCATTCCGCTTATTCCTGCGGAAAAAATACAAAAAACTAATCCCTTGCAATCAGCAAAACTAAATATGTATGAAACTAATTTTCCCATTATCAGACCAATTGAAATCCAAAGTGCAGGCTTTACAATATTGTCAATTGCCGAAAAGTTAAACTCCACATATTTATGAATATAAAAACTATGTAACAAAGTCACAACAAGATTACTTATAAGCAAGCCAATCAAATACCCTTCTACCCCCAAAACAGGAACTCCGAACCATAGTGAGGCAAGTCGTATTACAACCCCAATAACATTGTGAATAAAGGCATCATTAGTAAGCCCCAGCCCGTGTAAGATGGAGCCAAGTGTAATGGAAAGATAGAGAAAAGGGCAAAGCCAGGCAAGAATCATTATGTATTCGCCGGCAAGAGGCTGCCTGAAAATATTTGTTCCAATAAAATCGCCATAAAAAAGAAAAACACCAACACAGAAAATTCCCGTAATCATAGAAAACCAAATAGAATATTCTGTTGTTTTTTTTATGCCTGAAACATCGTTTCCGGAATTTGCACCTGCTATGGTAGGAAGCAACATAGTGGAAACGGAAGTGTTTATGGCAGAAGGAAAAGTAACCACCGGAAGGGCCATTCCAGTTAAAATTCCATAAATACTTAAAGAATCGGACAGGGATAACCCGCTTTTTAAAAGTACAGTTGGAAAAATAACAGCTTCCAAAGTCTGTAAAAAAGTAAGCATTATTTTGTTCAAAGTCAAAACATAAGAAACAGAAAACATTTTCTTCATTACGGAAAATATTTCAGATATCTTAAAAGCAAAAAAACGTTCACCAAATATTGCAATCAAACAAAAAATAACCCCGCTCAATTCAGAAATAACCATGGAATAAACTGCAATTACAGGAGTAATGGAAATACCTTTTTCAACCCATACAAGCCATAAAATAAAAAGTGAAATAACTTTTGCAATCTGCTCAACAACACCTGACCAGGCTGGAACAAAAGTTTTTTTGAAACCTAAATAATAACCCGTTATGCAGGCGTGAAAAGTGGCAAGTGGAATAGTGAAAGAGGCGTATTTCAACAGCTCAGTACAACTTTTGTTTTTTATAATAAATAACGAAACAGGCTCAGCGAAAAAATACAAAACTCCCAAGGTAATAAAAGAAAGACTAAGTGACATAATAATACTGCTGATAAGCACAAGAAAACATTCCTTTCTACTTTTGCTTTCAGCAACAAAGCGTGAAACAGCAATTTGGATTCCACCGCAACTTAGGGCAATGCAAAAAACAAGTACAGGAAAAATTAATTGAAAAACTCCCATACCTTTAGCACCTATTAGGTTAGAAAGGAATATTCTATATAAGAAACCTATTATTCTGCTTAAAAGACTAGCTATGGTGAGAATAATAGTGCCTTTAATAATTGGATTTTTGTTAAGCATAGTGTACTGCCTGAAACGCATTTATATAAAATATTCAAAAAAACAGGAATTATGCAAAAACAATAATTATAACAACATAAAAAGGGCAGACAATCAATTGTTTAGAAAAAAACTAAAATTTGAACATAAAACGAAAAATGGGAGAATAATATGATTTATTTAGATAACGCAGCTACCACAAAAATATGTGAAAAAGCTGTTAAAGCAATGGAACCTTATTTAAAAGAAGAATATGGCAATCCGTCAGGAATTTATTCCATAGGAAGAAAGACAAGGGAGCAGGTTGAAAAGGTAAGATGGACAATTGCAAAATCGTTAAACTGCAAACCTGAAAACATTTTTTTTACTTCAGGGGGAACCGAGTCGGACAATTGGGTTTTGGACAACGGCGCATATTTAGGTAATCACATTATAACGTCAAAAATAGAGCATCACGCTATTTTAAATAAATGCAAACAGCTTGAAAATGAAGGAATAAAAGTCACATATGTGGACGTTGACAAAAACGGTTTTGTGGATATGGAGCAAATTAAAACTGATTACAAAGACGGATTTGAAAATCCTGTGAGAACTTCGCTGGTTTCGATTATGTTAGCAAACAATGAAATTGGAACAATTGAGCCTATTAGAAATATAGCAATGGTGGCACATAGGAAAGGAGTTCTGTTTCATACTGATGCAGTTCAGGCTTTTGGACACATACCAATAGACGTAAATTATCTTGGAGTGGATATGCTTAGTGCCAGCAGTCACAAATTTAACGGACCTAAAGGCGTAGGTTTTCTTTACGTGAGAAATCCAAAGGAAATGATGCCTTTGATTTATGGCGGCGGTCAGGAAAAGGGCAAAAGAGGTGGAACGGAAAATGTGGCCGGAATAATAGGAATGGGGGCAGCAGTTGAGGATTCTATGAGAAATATGAGTGCCCGCTACAATAAAGAGAAAAATCTAAGAGATTATATGGTAAAAAGAATACTTGGAGAAATTCCAAACGTAAGTCTAAACGGTCATTACGCAAACAGACTTCCAGGCAACGCAAGTTTTACTTTTGATGGCATAAATGGAACATCTCTGGTAGTAATAATGGATGAAGAAGGAGTGTGTATTTCTGCCGGCTCAGCCTGTGCTGCATCAGCAGAAAAGCCGTCCCACGTAATAAGCGCCCTTGGAATACCGAAAGAAAAAGCCTATGGAACAATTCGAATAACCATAGGCCATGAAAATACAAGAAAAGAAATCGATTACACCGTTGAAAAATTAAAAGCCGGTGTTAAAGAACTAAGAGCAAAAAGCTGAAAATTAAGTTAAAAAATCATGTAAAAATCAAATTTATTTTTTGCAGATAAAATTAAGAATCAAATTTAAATTTGTTAATAAAATCAAGTCAAAATAGAATATTAAGTTATTGCAATTTAAATAGTAAAAACTTTTAATTTATATTTTTCAACGATTTTTTCAACTAAATCAAAACCGGAACCAATAAATTGGGCTTTGTGAGCATCGGAACCTACGGTAACATAAAGCCCACCAAGTTCCTTGTATCTTCTAATTATATCCGTGTGTGGATTTGGAAAATCAAATCCTTTAGAAAAGTTTGAAGTGTTAATTTCCAACTTAATATCATTTTCAATAATCATTTTTAAAATCTCATCTATAACATCAATGTAATCAGCTACACTGTAATTATTATCCTTGTTAGGACTGTAGCGGACAATGTAATCCAAATGCCCGAGAGTGTTGACAGTGCGGGGAGTGGTGTAAGTGTTTCTTCCTATAAAAAATTTCAAGGAATCCAACAAAGCTTTAAAATAAAGTTCAAAACAGTTACGGTCATTTTTTCCTTCCCAAAACTCTGTATAATAAGGATCCATTTGGTCAACAATATGACAGGAGCCAATGACAAAATCAAAAACATAGGAATCAAGAAGCTTATGGCACAAAGAAAAATTGTCAGAAGTAAGCCCCAGCTCAACACCTTTTAAAATATTGATTTTGGAAGAATATTCATTCCTTAAAGAATTCAAAGCTTCAAAATATTTGGGAAAATCAATATAAGGCGATTCCCCCTCAATTGGCCAATTAAAGTCCTGATGGTCAGTAAAACAAATCTGTTTCATGCCAAGAGCAATGGCTTTCTCAACAATAGCCCTAGGAGATTCCTCGGAATCAAAAGAAAAACTGCTGTGTACATGGTAATCTGAAAACATAGTAAAATCCTTTCTGTGTATGAATATAAGTTGATAATGTGCCTGAGCTAGTTAAATATTAGCATAAATTAGATAATTACGGTAGTCACAGAAAAAAGAAGTTGGTAATCCGTAATTCCATAAAATCGTATCAATTTTGCTAATTTGACAAAAATTTAACAAAAAACCAAAAAATAAGCAAAAACAACTTGATATTTGCAAACTTATTATGTAAAATAAGCATAGGTTAATGAAAATTAACAATAGCAAAAAAACTTATTATAGGAGGACAATTAAATGTCAGTAAAAGTTGCAATTAACGGTTTCGGACGTATTGGACGTCTTGCATTCAGACAGATGTTCGGAGCAGAAGGCTATGAAGTAGTAGCTATTAACGATTTAACAAGCCCAAAGATGTTAGCTCACTTATTAAAGTATGATTCATCACAGGGTAAATATGAAAAGGCTGATACAGTTTCAGCTACAGATGATTCAATCATCGTTGATGGAAAAGAAATCAAAATCTATGCAGAAGCTGATGCTTCAAAATGTCCTTGGGGCGAATTAAACGTAGACGTTGTATTAGAATGTACAGGTTTCTATACATCAAAGGCTAAAGCACAGGCTCATATCGATGCTGGTGCTCGTAAGGTTGTTATCTCAGCTCCAGCTGGAAACGATCTTCCAACAATCGTTTACAATACAAACCACAATACACTTAAGCCAGAAGATACAATCATTTCTGCAGCTTCATGTACAACAAACTGTTTAGCACCTATGGCTGATGCTCTTAACAAATACGCTCCAATCCAGAGTGGTATCATGTTAACAATTCATGCTTACACAGGTGACCAGATGACTCTTGATGGACCACAGAGAAAAGGTGATTTAAGAAGATCAAGAGCTGCAGCAGTTAATATCGTTCCTAACTCAACAGGTGCTGCAAAAGCTATCGGATTAGTTATTCCAGAATTAAACGGAAAATTAATCGGTTCTGCACAGAGAGTTCCTGTTCCAACAGGTTCAACAACAGTTCTTACAGCTGTAGTTAAAGGAAAAGATATCACAGTTGAAGGTATCAACGCAGCTATGAAGGCAGCTTCAAACGAATCATACGGATACAACGAAGATGAAATCGTATCAAGCGATATCGTAGGAATGAGATATGGTTCATTATTTGATGCTACACAGACAATGGTATCAAAGGTTGACGAAGATACTTATGAAGTACAGGTTGTTTCATGGTATGATAACGAAAACTCATACACAAGCCAGATGGTTAGAACAATCAAATACTTCTCAGAATTAGCTTAATTTCTGATATTTATTATTAGATCCAAAAAGGGTCCGGCTGATTGGGCCGGACCTTTTCTTTTAGAGTGGCAAATTATCTTAGAATGAATAATGGGTAAAACTTTGTAAGAAGTGAGAGCTTATAATTGAGATTACAAACAGCCACAGAATAAAACGGATAAATCTAAAAAGATTAAATCAATGAAAGGAGCAAATTTATGCTTAACAAAAAATCAGTAGATGATATTAACGTTAAAGGCAAGAGAGTTTTAGTTCGTTGCGATTTTAACGTACCTTTAAAAGAAGGAGTTATCACAGACGAAAACCGTCTTGTTGCAGCTCTTCCAACAATCAAAAAATTAATCGGAGATGGTGGAAAAGTTATTCTTTGCTCACATCTTGGAAAACCAAAGGGAGAACCAAAGCCTGAATTATCACTTGCACCAGTTGCTAAGAGACTTACTGAATTATTAGGTCAGGAAGTTAAGTTTGCTGCTGATCCTGAAGTAGTAGGACCAAACGCAAAGGCTGCTGTAGAAGCAATGAATGATGGAGATGTAGTTCTTCTTGAAAATACACGTTACCGTGCAGAAGAAACAAAGAACGGCGAAGCATTCAGCAAAGAATTGGCTTCACTTTGTGATGTATTTGTAAACGATGCATTCGGTACAGCTCATAGAGCACACTGCTCAAACGTTGGTGTGACAGAATATGTTGACACAGCAGTAGTTGGATACTTAATGCAGAAAGAAATCGATTTCCTTGGAAATGCAGTAAACAATCCAGTAAGACCATTCGTAGCTATCCTTGGTGGTGCTAAGGTTGCTGATAAGCTTAATGTAATCAACAACTTACTTGAAAAGTGCGATACACTTATCATTGGTGGTGGTATGGCATATACATTCATCAAAGCTCAGGGTGGAAAAGTTGGTATTTCATTAGTAGATGACTCTAAGTTAGATTACTGTCTTGATATGATGAAGAAAGCAGAAGAATTAGGAAAGAAATTATTACTTCCTATCGATACAGTAGCTGCTGACGGATTCCCAAATCCTATCGATGCTGAAATCGAAACAATGATCGTTCCAACAAACGCAATTCCTGATGACAAAGAAGGACTTGATATTGGACCTAAGACTCGTGAGTTATTCGCTGATGCAGTTAAGAACGCTAAGACAGTAGTATGGAACGGACCTATGGGCGTTTCAGAAAACCCTTGCCTTGCAGCAGGTACTATTGCAGTAGCTAAAGCTTTAGCTGATACAGATGCTACAACAATCATCGGTGGTGGTGATTCAGCAGCAGCTGTAAACAACCTTGGTTTCGGTGATAAGATGACACACATCTCAACAGGTGGTGGAGCTTCACTTGAATTCCTTGAAGGAAAAGATTTACCAGGTGTAGTAGCAGCTAACGACAAGTAGAGTTAAGGCAAATGAGTCCATTTACACAAAAATAAATCAAGAACAATGAATGTTCGCATTCATTGTTCTTAGATTGATTTTTGTAAAGTTGGCGAATGCCAGCGTGTTTATTGAAGCAGAGCATCAATAAGATAAGGACATTAAATATAGAGGAGACATTAACATGAGAAAGAAAATTATCGCAGGCAACTGGAAAATGAATAAAACTCCTAGCGAAGCAGTTGCTTTAATTAATGAATTAAAACCATTAGTACAGAATGAAGATGTTGACGTAGTATTCTGCGTACCAGCTATTAGCATTGTTCCAGCTATGGAAGCAGCTAAAGGCACAAACATCAACATTGGTGCTGAAAATATGTACTTTGAAGAAAGTGGTGCATATACAGGAGAAATCGCTCCTAACATGTTAACAGATGTTGGAGTAAAATACGTTATCATCGGACATTCAGAAAGAAGAGAATACTTTGCTGAAACAGATGAAACAGTAAACAAGAAAGTATTAAAAGCTTTCGAACATGGTATTACACCAATCATCTGCTGTGGTGAAACTCTTGAACAGAGAGAACAGGGTATTGCAGTAGACTTTATCCGTCAGCAGATTAAGATTGCATTCTTAAATGTAACAGCAGATCAGGCTAAGAAAGCAGTTATCGCTTATGAACCAATTTGGGCTATTGGAACAGGTAAGACAGCTACATCTGATCAGGCAGAAGAAATTTGTGCAGCTATCAGAGAATGCATCAAAGAAGTATATGATGAAGCTACAGCTGAAGCAATTAGAATTCAGTACGGCGGATCAATGAATGCCGGAAATGCAGCAGAATTACTTGCTAAACCTGACATTGATGGTGGTTTAGTAGGTGGCGCAAGCTTAAAACCAGATTTTGGCAAGATTGTTAACTATAATAAATAAGTATATATATGAGACGGAATGCCACTAGTTGGCATTCTGTCTTGTTTAATGAAGGGTAAAAAATGAAACTAAAAAACAAAATAATAAAAGCAGCAGTTATGGTAGTTGCTGTGTGTGGAATAACTTTTGCATTTCAAACTAATACATATGCAAAGAAGAATTTTAAAGTTACCCCATCAAAAGTAGAAAAACAGTCAAAAAAGAGCTTTAGAACAATAACAACAAAATATACAAAACATTATCTTGGATTAAATGCATTTTTAGACAAGATGGAAAAAGCAGGTGGGGGAACCCTTACAATAAAGAAGGGAACATATTATATATCAAATGCCATTTATGTGCCATCCAATACAACAGTAGTGTTTGAGAATGGTGTAGTGTTTAAAAAAATAAACAAAACAGGAACAAACTACAAGGCGTCAGGATCAATGTGGCAGATTTGTCCAAGAAGTAAGAGCAAAAAAAAGAATAGTATAGGGAAATATAAAGGTGCAAAGAATGTTACATTCAAGGCCAAAGGCAAGGTAACGTTCGATATGAACAACATTGCAGGAATTACAATTGTTGCCGCACATAATAAGAATATTGATATTTCAGGAATAACATTTAAGAACCAGAATGGAAATCATTATGTCGAAGTTAATGGTTCAAAAGATGTTAATATACATGATTGCTATTTTGGAAAGTCTAAAAAGAGTACTAGAGAAAAGTACTATATGAAAGAAGCAATTAATATTGACTTGGCAGACAAGGCAACTCATGGATTGCCACTTGATTGGGTAAAGAAAGACAAAACACCATGCTATAATGTTACAGTTGAAAATAATGTTTTTGACAGTACAACAAGAGGTGTTGGAACACATAAGTATTCACAAAACAGCAAAGGTGAAAATATCTATCATCAGAATATAACAATAAGAAATAATGAATTTAAGAATATACATGATAATGGAGTTTTTGTTTTAAACTGGAAGAATACAAAGATTGAAAATAACAAGTTCACCAATATTGGTAATTCATCAAAGAAGAGCTATAGCTCAGGTGCACATGCCATTTCAGGAGGTGGCATTGAAGAAATTAATATTACAGGAAATACTTTTACAAAGATTAAGAGAAATCCTGTATATTTCTGTATCCAGCAAAATGTAGGTGGCGGAAGTAACTACAAAAAAGTTGGAATGAAAATAACAAAGGAAGAAACAAAGGCAATGCTTGATAATAAAGTTTCTGATTGCGGTTATGATATGAATAGCATATTCCACGGATATGATATTTTGTATTTTAAGGGGTCAGGAGAAAGATCAAGATCTAATGCCGTTGGAGTAAACATAAATAAGCAAATAATCTCTTATGGATTATAAATATATTAAAAAGGAGATAAGACAATGAGCAAGAAACCTACAGTATTATTAATATTAGATGGTTATGGTTTGAATGACAAAAAAGAAGGCAACGCAGTAGCATTAGCTAATACACCTGTTATGGATAAACTTATGGCTGAATATCCATTTGTAAAAGGACAGGCTAGTGGCATGGCAGTAGGACTTCCTGAAGGACAGATGGGTAACTCAGAAGTTGGACATCTTAACATGGGTGCAGGAAGAATTGTATATCAGGAATTAACAAGAATTACAAAAGAAATAGAAGATGGAACATTCTTTGAAAATGAAGAATTAGTAAAAGCAATGGAAAATGCAAAGAAGAATAACAGTGCTCTTCATATTTTCGGACTTTTATCAGACGGTGGTGTTCACAGCCATATTACACATATGTATGGAACACTTGAAATGGCTAAGAAATTTGGCCTCGAAAAAGTTTATGTACATGCATTCTTAGATGGTAGAGATACACCTCCTGCATCAGCAGCAGAATATATGCAGCAGATGGTAGACAAGATGGCTGAAATCGGTGTTGGTGAAGTTGCTACAATTTCAGGTCGTTATTATGCAATGGACAGAGATAACAACTGGGATAGAGAAGAAAAAGCATATGTAGCAATGACAAAGGGTGAAGGTGTTGAAGAAACAGATCCTGTTCAGGCTATTAAGAATTCATATGCTAAAGACGTTACAGATGAATTCGTTCTTCCTACAGTAATTAAGAAAGATGGACAGCCTGTAGCTACAATTACAGACGGTGACTCAGTAGTATTCTGTAACTTTAGACCTGACCGTGCCCGTCAGATTACAAGAGCTTTCTGTGCAGACGATTTTGACGGTTTTGCAAGAGAAAAGAAATTAGACCTTACATTCGTATGCTTTACAGAATATGATGTAACAATTCCTAACAAATTAATTGCATTCAAGAAAGTAGAAGTTAAAAATACATTTGGTGAATACCTTGCAGCTCACAATATGAAGCAGGCAAGAATTGCTGAAACAGAAAAATACGCACATGTAACATTCTTCTTTAACGGTGGTGTTGAAGAACCAAACGAAGGCGAAGACAGAATCCTTGTTCCTTCACCTAAGGAAGTTGCAACATATGATCAGAAGCCTGAAATGAGCGCACCAAAGGTATGCGAAAAGATGGTAGAAGCCATCAAATCAGGAAAATACGATGTAATCATTACAAACTTCGCTAACCCTGATATGGTTGGTCATACAGGAATCGTTGAAGCTGCAGTAAAAGCAGTAGAAACAATTGACGAATGTGTAGGCAAAGTAGTAGATGCAATCAAAGAAGTAGACGGACAGATGTTCATCTGTGCTGACCACGGAAACGCTGAACAGTTAATTGACTATGAAACAGGCGAACCATTTACAGCACATACAACAAACCCTGTACCATTTATTCTTGTAAACGCTGATCCATCATACAAATTAAGAGAAGGTGGAGTGTTAGCAGACATCGTTCCTACATTAATCGAATTAATGGGAATGGAACAGCCAAAAGAAATGACAGGAAAATCATTAATAAAAAAATAAATGATAAATCATTAATTGAAGAATAAGGAATAGTCGTTAATTGAATAGATAAAAAATATTTCTAAAAATTCAATTAATTAGAAAATACTTTATATAAGCCAATGTGCCAATGTGAAAAACAAAGGTACATTGGCTTTTATAGTTATTGTCGTATATAGCATAAAAATGAGTAGGAGGTTGATGTACACAATGTGTCTTTGAGACTATAAATCACATAAAAAAACATATGAAAAAAAGTTGAAAAAAGAGAAAAAAGAGAAAAAACATTTTTATAATATTAAACCAAAAGTGATAATTAATTATAATAAAATATAACGGTGATAGAGATATTTGTATAGGAGAGAGCTATACAACAGATGATGCTTCTACTTTATTGTATCCAGCTTCATCATTATATGGAAAAGATGGTAGTATATTCCAAACAGAAGATATCGAGGATGATGGTTCAGCTAAAGCACACGCAACATTTAGTGCAGCAACAAATGATACAGCTAAGAAAAAAGTGTATTATGTTGATGTGCCATTATTTATTCTTACTACTGGTTCAGAACCTGTAAAGGTAGCAATTAATCAGGAAAAATCAGAAATAATAAAAATAATGAAGAAATATACAAAGCAGTAAAATTTGCAGTTTTGAATAAAGATAAAACAGAAAATATCGGTGGTACATATGCATCAAAAGAATCAGCTGATTTATTCGCAAATCCTGTGATTAAAGCTGGAACTTTACCAGCAGATAATATGCTTGCTAAAACAGATGAAGTTATTAAACTCGGAAGTGCAAATGCGACAATTAAAGACGGAAATAAAATAGACTTAGCAGGTAAGTCAGAAAGTGGTGTGATAGATGGAAAATATACACCAACAGAGGTTACTGTACGTATTTGGATTGAAGGACAGAGCAAGTCATGTGTTACAAAAAATGCAAATCAGAAATTCAAATTTAATTTAGTATTTGATGCAGTAGAATAGTATTGTGTCGATTATACCAGCCGGGTTTTCCGGCTGGCATAACCAGAATACATAAGTTTATTGTGTACTCTGGTTATGTTATTAGAAGAAGATATGAAAGGAGCAGATATGAAGAAAAATAAAAATTTAATATTGTCATCTTTTTTTATGTTTGCAATTTCATTAGCTTGTTTGATTACAGCATCATATGCATGGTTTTCTATGACGGGTTCAGTTGAAGTGACAGGACCGGAATTTAAAGCATCAGCACCGGAAAACTTACAGATTTCAAATGATGGAAATACATGGGCATCGTCAATTACTGTTGATTTGTACAAGAAGGACGATTTTAAAATTAGTCCGGCATCTTCATATACAGGTATTGACAACAACATATTCTATACAGAAGATATAAATGATGGTGGTTCAGCGAAAAATACTAATTTCAAAGTAGCAGTTACAGGGGCATCTAAGGGTAATGAGGGCTATTATTTGGATGTTCCGTTATGGATTAGAACTACAGGTGATAGCGAAGTTAAGGTTGCAGTTGATGTGAATGATACGAGTGTAACATATGCTAAGGATTTAGACGAAGATGGAAATGTAAGCGACACACAGGAAATTTCAAAAGCTGTTAGAATAGCTTTCTTAGATACTTCTAAGGATAAGAACGCTTTAGGAGACAATAATAAGCCATTAGTTTATAATGCTAATCCTGGTTTTGTGGGTAAAGTAATAGGAAATATAAATGAGGATGGAACAGGTAATCGTGTTGATTCTAGTTATTTGACAAACAATACACAGATGCTACAAGTTCCTGCATACTCAGCAACACAAACAAAGGGAGCTCCATTTGTTGCCCGTATCTGGATTGAAGGAGAAGATCCTAACTGTGTATTTGCTAATGGTGGAAAGAGTTTTGCTATTAGCCTTAAGTTTATAGCAATTGATGATAATACATCTAATAATTAAAAAATGGAAATAATAAATCTCAGGAGGAGAAAAAGTGAAAAAAGTAGTAGGCATTGTAATAAATGTTATTTTGTGGTTGTTTGTTGTTTTTGCAGCATTAACTACAGTAGTAGTATTTACAGGAACAAGCAACAACGGAGTTGGTAATTTATTTGGCTATATGCCATTCTCAATCCAGACACAGTCTATGGAGCCAACTATCAAGGCAGGAGATGTTGTAATCGGAAAAGAAGTTGATTTCAATACTTTGAAGGAAGGCGACATCATTACATACTGGACAACAGTAGATGAACAGAAGATTCTTAACACTCATAGAATTACAAAAGTTATCTCAAATGGCAAAGGTTCAGTACCATCATTTAAGACAAAAGGTGATAACAACCAGATAGAGGATGAATACACTGTTGCGGCAACCGACATAGTTGCTAAGTACAACAGCAAAATATCAGGTTTGGGCAAGGCAGTTGATCTCCTTGAAACACAGAAGGGATTCTTTATTTGCATTGTATTGCCATTGATTTTATTCTTCTTATATCAGTTGTACCATTTCATCAAGGTTATTGTTACTGTAAAACAGGATAATGCCGGATTGTCTAAGGAAGACGAAGAAGAGTTAAAGAAGAAAGCTGTAGAAGAATACCTTGCTAAGCAGAAAGAAGAGCAGGAAGCTTCAGAAGAAAAGTAAATAAAATATTGAATGAACAACCTTATTGATTCTTTGAGTAGAGTCAATAAGGTTATTTTTTTATACTGAAACATCACATAAACCGACTATAAAATACACAAACAAAATGTTGACGAACGTAAGCGTATCAGTTAATATATATTTAAACAAAAAATAAGTAAGGGAGGATAAGTCAGTGTCAAAGAAATACGAAGAATTAGGAATAACAGATGCGTTTATGTTTGCAAAAGTAATGTCAAACAAAGAAATATGCAAACCGGTATTAGAGCAGATATTAAACATTAAGATAAGGGATATTGAATATCTTGACTATGAGGAAACCATTCAAATTGCACCGGGTTCAAAGTCAATAAGACTGGACATCTATGTTGAAGATGATAATAATACTGTTTTTAATCTTGAAATGCAGACAACGAATTACGAGGAGCTACCGAAGAGGTCACGATATTATCAGGACATAATTGATTTAAAATTAATTGAAAAAGGGCAGGCATATGATATACTAAAGACAAGCTATGTAATATTTATTTGTACCTTTGATTTCTTTGAAAAAAATAGAAGTATTTATGAATTTGAGAATATATGTGTGGATGATTCGGACATAAAGTTAAATGATGGCACTCATAAAATTTTCTTAAATACCAAAGGTAACAGAGATGGCATAAGTGAAGAATTACAGATGTTGTTAGATTATTTTGATGGCAGAGAACCCGAAAGTCAGCTTGCAAAGGACATAGACAGGAAAGTGTTTGAAGCCAGAAACAATAAACAGTGGAGGCGAGAGTATATGTCATATCAGATGGAATTGGATAAGCAGTTTAGGAATGGTCGAGAGGAAGAGCGTAGAAATATAAACAAGTTAAACAAAGCATTATTATCAGAAAAGAAATATGAAGAACTTGAAAAGTCGACAAGCGATGAAGAATATCAGAGAGAACTGATGAAGAAATACAAAATAATAGAATAAAAATAAATTTAGATTATTAATAAAAATCTCCAAAATACGCATACTGATTAAAAAGTGTATTTTGGAGGTTTTTTATGTATAAGTATTTGAAAATTGTTGATATAAGAGGTCGCGAGGTTTTGGATTCAAGAGGCAATCCTACTGTTGAGGCACAGGTAACGGTAAAGGCAGACGGTAAGGCTGGGGAGCTTTTTACTGCAATAGCAGACGTGCCTTCAGGAGCGTCAACAGGAAAGTTTGAGGCGATGGAGCTACGCGATGGCGACAAGAGATACAACGGTGCCGGTGTGTCGCAGGCTGTGGAGAATATTAATAAGGAGATTTATCCTGCTTTGGAGGGAATGAATGGTCTGAATCAGAGAAAAATTGACAGCAAAATGATTGCCATTGATGGAACCGAAAACAAAAAGAAGTTGGGAGCAAATGCTATTCTTGCAGTGTCCATGGCGAATATGAAGGCTTGTGCCAAGGCTTTGAAACTCCCTGAATATCAATATATTGGTGGAATTTGTGGAGAAAAAATGCCAATTCCAATGATGAATATTCTAAACGGCGGGGCGCATGCGTCTAACAATATTGATGTTCAGGAATTTATGATTCTTCCAGTGGGTGCGCAGTCTGTCAAGGAAGGCATTAGATGGTGCGCGGAAGTTTATACTTGTTTGAAAAAATTGTTAAAGAAAGATAATCTTTCAGTTGCCGTAGGGGATGAAGGCGGCTTTGCACCAAATCTTTCAGGCGAGGAAGAAGCACTTGACTTGATTATGGCTGCCATAATTGATGCAGGCTATAGACCGGGCAAGGATTTTATGATTTCCCTTGACGTGGCTGCTTCTGAGTGGAAGGGTGACAGGAAAGGTCATTATCGTATGCCAAAGAAAAATGTAGAAATGGACACAGATCAGCTTATTTCGTTGTGGGAAGATATCGTAACCAATTATCCAATTTTTTCAATAGAAGATCCACTGGATGAGGAAGATTGGGAAGGCTGGAAAAAAATAACCGCTGCCCTTGGCGACAAAATCCGATTAGTTGGAGATGATCTTTTTGTTACTAATGTGGTAAGGCTCAAAAAAGGAATTGATGAAAAGTGTGCTAACGCAATCCTTATAAAACCAAACCAAATCGGTAGTGTGATGGAGACAATCGAGGCGGTCCGTATGGCACAAAGTCAGGGTTATGTCGCCATAATGTCACATCGTTCGGGCGAAACGGAAGACACCACAATAGCCGACCTTGCCGTTGCCCTAAACACAGGCTATATCAAAACAGGAGCACCTTGCCGTGGTGAAAGAACTGCAAAATACAACCAGTTGGTTAGAATAGAAGAAATGCTAACAATAAAATAACAGATAATTCCTGCTGATTTCGAAACGGAACTCTAATAATTTTACTTGATTTTACCATCTATATATGCTAGAATCATTATGTTTGAATGCGTTATAGGAGGTGGAGACTCATGACATTATTAAGAGTACTTACAGTAGTATTTGTATTAATATGCTTAGCAATAACAGTAGTAATCTTACTTCAGGAAGGAAAGCAGGCAGGATTAACTGGTGCAATCAGTGGTGCTGCTGACTCATATTGGGGAAAGAACAAAGGACGTTCTATGGAAGGAAAGCTTGAAAAAGCAACAAAGGTTTTCGTAGTATTATTCTTTGTAATCGCAATTGTACTTAATATGAAATTCTTAGGATATTAATTTGAAATAATAATTAGTCCATTAAAAGGTGTAGGTTTCTACACCTTTTTTCTATATAAACAAGAAAAACTATAAAAAATAGATACACAAGAGAAAAAAAGGATTATAATATTAATATAGAAACAAGACAAATTTAATAAAGTTATTAAAAGAAAAGAGCAAGGTTAATTTTTATTACAAGGTATGTGTCACACATACCATATAGGAGAATAATTATGAACGATATAATGGAGAAAAAGAAGAAGGTCATTCTCGAACTTATGAATGACAAGACATATATACCAATGAAGTTCAAGGAACTTGCAGTGGTTTTAAACATTACAAAAGAGAACAGGGACCAGTTAGAAGAAGTGCTTTCTGAGTTATTGGAAGAGAGAAAGATTTCAATAACCAAGAAGGGCAAGTATGTTATTACAAAGGAACATTATATAGAAGGTTACTTTATAAGTAATGATAGAGGTTTTGGCTTCGTTGAAGTTGAAGGACAGGATGAAGATTACTTTATTCCGGAGGATAAGGTTAACGGAGCTTTTCATCATGACATGGTTCTTATTCAGGTTGAGGATAGCCAGACAGGTAAACGTAAGGAAGCAAGAGTTGTAAAGGTACTTTCACACGAGATTCAGCAGGTTGTAGGATATTTTCAGAAGTCAAAGACTTTCGGATATGTGCTTCCTGATAATCAGAAGATTGCTCAGGACATTTATATTCCGGGAAAAGATACTATGGGAGCTGTTACAGGTCATAAGGTTGTAGTTCAGATTACTGATTATGGTACTAACGGCAGAAAGCCGGAAGGCAAGATTATAGAGATAATTGGTCACATTAATGATCCGGGAGTTGACATTATTTCTATTGTAAAGAACTATGATATACCAACAGAGTTTCCGGAAGAAGTAATGAAGCAGATTGAGAATATTCCTGATGAAGTTCCGGAAGGAGACAAGGTTGGAAGAAAGGACATTAGAGATTGGCAGACAGTTACAATTGACGGTGAGGATGCAAAGGATCTTGATGATGCAGTTACTTTGACTAAAGAAGATGGAATTTATACATTAGGTGTTCACATTGCCGATGTATCACATTATGTAACGGAGAATTCACCACTTGACAAAGAAGCAGTGAAACGTGGTACAAGTGTTTATCTTGTGGACAGGGTTATTCCAATGATTCCACACAAGCTTTCTAACGGAATCTGCTCATTGAATCATGATGTTGACAGACTTGCTTTAAGTTGCATTATGAAGATTAACGAAAAAGGTGAAATTATTGACCACGAGATAGTGGAATCACTTATTAATGTTAATGAAAGAATGACATATACAGCAGTTAAGGAGATTATTGTTGATAAAAATCCTGAAACAATGGAGCGTTACAAGGATTTGGTTCCAATGTTTGAATTAATGGCTGAATTGTCTGAAATTCTTAGAGAAAGAAGATACAAGAGAGGGGCAATTGATTTTGAATTCCCTGAATGTAAAATTAAATTAAATCAAGGTGGAAAGCCTATTTCCATTGAGCCTTATGACAGAAATAAGGCAACAAAGATTATTGAAGATTTTATGTTGGCAGCTAACGAAACAATAGCTGAAGATTTTTATTGGAGACAGCTTCCTTTCGTATACAGAAATCATGAAGAGCCTGATATGGAAAAAGTTTCACAGCTTACAACATTTATAAACAACTTTGGATATTCTGTAAAAATGTCAAAAGAGCAGATTCATCCAAAGGAACTTCAGAAATTATTAAAGAATATTGAAGGAACTCCTGAAGAGGCACTTATTAGTAGAATTACTCTTCGTTCAATGAAGCGTGCAGAATATACTCCTGAGTGCAAGGGACATTTTGGATTGGCAGCTAAGTATTATTGTCATTTTACTTCACCAATCAGAAGATATCCCGACCTTCAGATTCATAGAATAATTAAGGAAGCTTTAAATAATAAGCTTACAGACAAGCATATTTCTCACTTTAATCATATTTTGCCGGAGGTTACAAAGAACTGCTCAATTACTGAAAGAAGAGCAGATGATGCCGAGAGAGATACTGAAAAGTTAAAGAAGGCAGAGTATATGATGGGCTATATTGGCGAAGAATACGAAGGAGTAATTTCCGGGGTAACAAACTTTGGAATTTATGTTGAATTGCCTAACACAGTTGAAGGTCTTATTCATGTTTCAAATATGATGGATGATCATTATATTTATGATGAAAATACTTATTCAATGACAGGTGAGAGAACAAAGAAGACTTACAAGTTAGGTCAGAAAGTAAAGATTAGAGTAGAAGCGGCCGACAAGGTTGCAAGAACTATTGATTTTAGTTTAGCAGAATGATGGATTTTGCTTATCAAAAGAAAGAATTTTATTTTATAAGAATAATAGAGTTTATTTTATCATAATAAAGGAGATGTAATGGCAAAAGGTTCAGTTAGAGTTATAGCAAGTAATAAAAAAGCCAGACACGACTATTTTATAGAAGATACTTACGAAGCAGGGATTGTGCTTCACGGTACAGAAGTTAAGTCACTTAGACAGGGACATTGTAGTATTAAAGAGTCTTTTGTAAGAATAGACAATGGCGAAGTTATTATTTATGGAATGCATATTAATCCTTATGAAAAAGGAAATATTTTTAATAAGGATCCATTAAGACCAAAGAAACTTATGCTTCATAAATATGAAATTAATAAATTAGTTGGAAAGCTTAACGAAAAGGGATTGACATTAGTACCTTTACAGGTTTATTTTAAAGGAAGCCTTGTAAAAGTTGAGATTGGCCTGGCACGAGGCAAGAAGTTATATGACAAGCGTCAGGATATTGCAAAGCGTGATATGAAGCGTGAAAATGAAAGAGAGTTTAAGCATATTCTTAAGGGGTAATAAGCAATTAAGAATATGTTTGAAAGATATAACAGAATTTAAGAGCATACTTAAATGATAAATATGTATATGTAATGGATTATGTATCAGACAGCAGGAAGGAGAATATGATGTATTCAGAGTCATTAGTTAAGTTAGGAAAGGTACGTTCAGAAATCAGAGAGATTTTTGAATATGGTAATAAGCGTAAGGCAGAAATAGGAGCAGAAAATGTATTTGATTTTAGTATAGGAAATCCAAGCGTTCCGGCTCCAAAGATTGTTGATGATACTATTAAGGATTTGGTTGACAATTTTGATTCAGTGGCACTTCACGGCTACACATCAGCACAGGGTGATGCTCATGTAAGACAGAGTATTTCAGATTACATTAATGGTAGATTTGGAACTAAGCTTACAGCTAACCATATTTATATGACATGTGGTGCTGCATCATCACTTACTATAGTTTTAAATGCTATTATGTTACCAGGCGAAGAATGTATTGCATTTACACCTTACTTCCCTGAATATGGCGTTTTCATTGAAAGAACAGGTGCTAAGCTTGTTGCAGTTCAGTCAGAAGATAAGACTTTCCAGATTGATATGGAGAAGTTTGAAGCTGCAATTAATGAAAAAACTAAAGCAGTTATTATTAATTCACCTAACAATCCTTCAGGTGTTGTTTACACAAAGGAAACAATTGAAAAAATGTGTGACCTTTTAAGAAAGAAAGAAAAAGAATACGGTCATAGCATTTTTGTTATTACAGATGAACCATATAGAGAATTGGTTTATGATGATATTGAAGTTCCATACATAATTAATTATTATCACAATACTTTCGTATGTTATTCATACAGCAAGGCTTTGTCACTTCCTGGTGAACGTATTGGTTATATTGCCGTTTCACCGGATATGGATGATGAAGAAGATGCTTATGCAGCAGTTTGTGGTGCAGGAAGAGCTTTAGGTTATGTTTGTGCTTCAAGTATGTATCAGAGAGTTATTGAAAAGTGTCTTGATGCTACATCAGATATTTCAATTTATAAGACTAATAGAGATCTTTTATATAACAGCTTAACAGGGATGGGTTACCAGTGTGTTTACCCTGATGGAGCTTTTTATTTGTTCGTTAAGGCAATGTGTGATGATTCACATGAATTCTGCGAAAAGGCTAAGGAACATGAATTATTATTAGTTCCTGCAGACAGTTTTGGTACACCGGGATATATCAGAGTATCTTATTGTGTACAGACTAAGCAGATTGAAGATGCTTTGCCTGCATTTAAGAAGTTAGCTGAAGAATACAAATAAGTTGTAAAACATTACAGGCTTCAATTTGGATTTTAAAGACTAATATTGTATTTACAAATTAGATTAATTATAAAGGTTGAAAGAATGTCTTGGATTTGCTTAAGATGAATTTCAACCTTTAGTTTTGCAAAAGAAAGGCAAAGGTAGTTAAAATGAGTGGACAGTATAGCTGTGAGTTTTGTAGTAACTATGTTTATGATGAAGAATATGAAGAGTACGCCTGTGTTGTAAGCATGGATGAAGATGACCTTGCAATGCTTATGCAGTTTAAAAAGGCAACATGTCCATATTTTTCATATGGTGATGAATATAAGCTTGCAAGAAAGCAGTAGAGGTGAACATGAATCAGCAGACTTATAGGAAAATAACAGATGGCATAAGAGGATTAAAAAATGGTGAGAAAATAGTTCAGTTTATTAATTCCATTGCCACAAAAATTGTATATATGGCGTATGTTGTTGGCATTATAATTCTTTTTGATGAGAAAAATAAAGGACTTGCAAGGTTTGTGGCTGTAACAGCCATAAGTTTTATTCTTGTAAGCATTGTCAGAAGATTTATTAACAGTGAGCGCCCATATACTATGTATGATTTTAAGCCTATTATAGAAAAGAATAAAAAAGGGGAGTCTATGCCTAGTAGACATGTTTTTTCTGCGTTTATCATAGGAATGGCTTTTCTTTACATAGGAGAGATTCCACTTGGAATAATTGTTTTTGTTTGCGGTTTAATTATTGCAATTGTAAGAGTTATAAGCGGGGTTCATTTTCCTAAAGATGTTATTGTAGGTGCATTGGTAGGGGTTCTGTGCGGTGTAGTAGGATTCTTCACATTTTAGAGTTGAGGGAGTTCAAAGCAGGTCTCAAATCGCACAATAAATGTTTAAAATGGGAGTTTAAGTATGGAAGCAAAATTTTTTGACGCAAAATTAGTTTTGCAGTATTTACATAAGAAGAGGTATTAAATTGGAAAAACAAAATAAATTTGTAAAGGATATGACTAAGGGAAATCCGATGCAACTGTTAATTCAGTTCTCCCTTCCCCTTTTAGTAGGAAATATATTTCAGCAGTTGTACAATATGGTGGATTCCATTATTGTAGGTAACTTTGTTGGGGCGAATGCGTTAGGCGCAATCGGTACAACTAATTCACTTAATTTTTTCTTTTTCTCATTGGTAGCAGGACTTTCAGTAGGTATTGGTATTATTGTTGCCCAGTATTTTGGTTTTGGCGATGAAGAAAAAGTTAAGGATGCAATCGGAAATTCAATTTGGATTATTACAGTATGTTCTGTAATTATGGCAATTATTGGTTTTGTAACTGCAAGACCTATTCTTGTTTTGCTTGACACAGACCCGGTTATTCTTAATGATGCAGTGGCATACCTTAAGGTAGTATCAATTGGTATTGTGTGTGTAGGTTTTTATAATGGCGTGTCAGGTATACTTAGAGCATTGGGAGATTCAAAGACACCTTTGATTTTCCTTATTGTGGCAAGTGTTTTAAATGTTATATTGGACTTGATTTTTGTATTAAGCTTTGGCTGGGGCGTTGTTGGCGCAGGTGTGGCAACGGCTTTTTCACAGCTTATTTCAGCTTTGGCATGTATTATTTATGCATACAAGAGTAATACATATTTTAAATTAAAAAAGAAAAACATAAAATTAAATGGCAGTATTATTAAGAAAAGTTGCAAATTAGGTATTCCGGTAGCTTTGCAGAACAGTTTGATTGCATTTTCATTAATTGTTTTACAGAAAGTTGTTAACGGTTACGGAGCTACATTTACAACAGCATTTACAGTTGTTTCAAGAATTGAAACTTTGGTTCAGCAGCCTTTTATGTCTCTTGGTGCAGCAGTTTCAACATACACAGGGCAGAATATTGGCGCCGGGCTTAAAGACAGAGTTAGAAAAGGATTTAATTCTGCAACATTGGTAAGCTCAATTTTTGCGCTGGCAGTTGGTGTGGTTTTCTGGATTTTTGCACCGTCAATTGCGTCCATATTCGGTAAAGATGCAGATGTTATAAGAATTGGTGCAAACGGTTTAAGAATTACATGTTGTTTTTATATTTTCTTAGGACTTATTTATACAACAAGAAACGTGTTAAACGGTGCAGGAGATGCTATGTTTTCACTGTTTACGGGAATTGTTGAGTGTATTGGAAGAGTGGGATTTGCTTATCCTATGACGCTTATACCTTTTATGGGAAAATACGGCGTATTTTATGCAACAGGTTTAACATGGTTTTTGAATGGTATGTTTAGCCTTATAAGATATAAACGTGGAAAATGGAAGAAAATTGACGTTATAAGTAAGGTTAAGTAATAAGAATTAATTCTGTTTAAGGTGTTAGTATGGATAAATCAGTATATTTTTATTAAGATATTATTTGAAAAGATTCAGCAGGAATTTCATTTTTATTGAAAAAGACCGGAGGTGAAAAGATGTACGAAACAGAACAGGAAATTGAAAAAGTAATATTGGTAGCAGTTTGTTCTAATCCTAATCAGGACCCGGAGGAATCATTGGATGAATTGGAGGAACTTGTTAAAACAGCAGGTGCCACAGTTGTAGGTAGAATGGTTCAGAATCTTGAGCATGCAAGTAGTGCAACTTATATTGGTTCAGGAAAAGTTGAAGAATTAAAGGATTTGATTTGGGAAACAGAGGCCACAGCTGTAGTTTGTGATGATGAATTAACTCCGGCACAGTATAAAAATCTGGAAGATGAATTAGATGTTAAGGTAATGGATAGAACTTTAATCATTCTTGATATTTTTGCAGGCAGGGCAAAGACGGCAGAAGGTAAGATTCAGGTAGAGCTTGCCCAGCTTCGTTACCGTTCCACAAGACTTATTGGTATGAGAAATCTTTCACGTCAGGGTGGTGGTATCGGTACAAGAGGTCCCGGAGAAAAGAAGCTTGAAGTTGACAGACGATTAATCAGGGATAGAATTTCCCAGTTAAAATCTCAGGTGGAAGATTTAGAAAGCCATCGTCAGGTTACAAGATCAAGAAGACAGGAAAATCCTGTGCCGGTCATAGCCATTGTAGGTTATACTAACGCAGGAAAATCTACATTACTTAACACTCTTACAGATGCAAGAGTGTTGGAAGAAGATAAGCTTTTTGCCACACTTGATCCGACAACAAGAAATTATAAATTACCTGACGGTCAGGAAGTTTTGCTTACAGACACAGTAGGTTTTATCAGAAAGTTGCCACATCATTTAATTGATGCTTTCAGAAGTACTTTGGAAGAAGCAAAATATTCAGACATTATAATTCACGTTGTAGACAGTTCTAACCCTGTAATGGATAAGAATGTTCAGGCTGTTTATGATACATTGAAGAATCTTGAAGTTAAGGACAAAATTATAATTACTGTATTTAACAAGATTGATAAGCTTGAAGAAAAACCTATAATGAAGGATTTTAATGCAGATTACACGGTGGAAACTGCAATTAAGAAGGGAATAGGCTTGGATGAATTAAATGAAATAATTGAAAAAGCATTAAAGTCAATGCGTATTCACATTGAAAAATTATTCCCTTACACAGATGCTGGAAAGCCGGGACTTATTAGAAAATACGGTCAGTTAATCAAAGAAGAATACAGAGAAGATGGTATTTTGGTGGAGGCTTATGTACCTTCAGAATTAATGGATAGATTATAGTAAGAATTGAAACAGGTACAGTATAGTTAGGTATGGGGAAAAGTAGAAAATAGTAAAGAGATATTGTAAGAAGAATAGAAAAATGAAGCAGAAGGCTTTTCATTGGAAAAATCCAGTGGAGAGCCTTATTTTATGGAATGAAAAATAGAATAATTTACCACTTTACAAACATACGTTCGAGATATATAATTGCATTATCAAAAGAGTAATTATTTAGTTATGGTTTAATATTATGAAAAGAAAATATATTTGTATAGATTTAAAGTCTTTTTATGCTTCAGTAGAATGTGTTGAAAGAGGACTTGATCCTATGACTACAAGATTGGTTGTGGCTGATATTGGGAGAACAGAGAAGACTATATGCCTTGCCATTACGCCGGCGATGAAGGCATTAGGGATTAAGAACAGATGTAGAATATTTGAAATTCCAAAGGGGATTGACTATATAGTGGCAATGCCAAGAATGCAGAAGTATATTGATTATGCTGCAGAGATATATGGAATATACCTTAAATATATCTCGAAGGATGATATTCATGTATATTCAATTGATGAAGCTTTTATGGATGTTACTGATTATTTAAACTTATATAATTTGACAGCCAGAGAATTAGGGCAGTTAATTATGAATGACATATATAATAGTCTGGGAATTAGAGCAACCTGTGGGATAGGCAGCAATCTTTATCTTGCAAAGATTGCCTTGGACATAACAGCTAAGCATTCTAAGAACTTTATTGGGGAATTAGATGAAGAAAGCTTTAAAAGCAAGTTGTGGAATTATAGACCATTGACGGATTTTTGGAGAATTGGCAGTGGCATAGCAAGAAGACTTGATTCTTATGGGATAATGACCATGGGTGATATTGCAAAGTGTCAGGAAGATTTTTTATATAATATTTTTGGTATAGATGCAGAATTACTTATTGACCATGCATGGGGAAGAGAGAGTACAACAATAAAACAGATTAAGGCTTATAAGCCGGGGAGTAATAGTATTTCAAGTGGTCAGGTTTTGGCTTGTGATTATAATCATAAGGATGGTGAGATTATTATAAAGGAGATGGCAGATATGGTATGCCTTGAAATGGTGGAAAAGAACCTTATTACAAAATCATTGACGCTTCATGTAGGATATTCTAACAGATTAAACAGGAAGGCAGCCCACGGAACGGTAAGTCTTGATTTTGAAACGAACTCTGATTTGGTAATAATTCCGGCAGTAGTTGATTTGTACAATAGAATTGTGAATCCTAATTTTCCTATTAGAAGAGTTAATTTAACCTGCAACGGTGTTGTGCAGGAAGAGTGTAGGCAATATAGCTTTTTTGTGGATATAGGAGAACTTGAAAGAAATAACAAGATTCAAAAAGCAATGATAGAGATTAAAAACAAATATGGTAAGAATGCAATTGTAAAGGGAATGGATTTACAGGATAGGGCAACTACAATGGAAAGAAATGAGCAAATAGGAGGACATAGAGCAGGAAGGGAATAACAATGGCAGGAAGACCTAGAACTAAGATGAGCATAGAAAACAGAGCCAAGCAATTTATGCCTTTTGCAGCATTGAAAGGTTTGCCTGATGCTTTGGCGGCAAAGGAGAAAATAGTAGTTGAAAAAATTGAACTTTCCAGTGACATGGAAGAAGAATTGGACCGAAAAATGCACGGACTATGCAAAGGGATGATTGCTACAGTAGTTTATTTTGAAAATTATGAATACCTTAAGGTTACAGGGATGGTGGCAAAGATTGATATTGATAATAGAGTACTTCAGATAGTTGACCATAAGATTAGTTTTGAAAATATTTATACTTTAGATTATATTATAAGTTATGGTATTGAAAAATAGAGAGTACCTAGATACAAAGTATTGAAAGAATATATTTTTAATTAATAGGAAATGAATTTCACCGTGGGGCAGAGATGCTTGGTTGGACATTGGAAGAATTAATAGAAAATACCATTGAGGCATTAAAGACATTTAGACCGTAAAGAGTTAAGAATATAAAACATAAAGAGTATAGAATATAAAAAATAAAAAAAGTATACTATAAGTATACTATAAGTATATGTGTATGTGTATGTGGTCTTCATATTCACAGCATATACTTATAATATACTTAATAAAAAATTCTATTGAAAATATTTATGTTTTTTGAATCAAATTATATTTTAAATATTGTTGTTGCAATGTTAAAGTATACAATAATGGAACAAGTATCTACTAATGTTGTGATTAATGGTGAAGCCATTAATGCAGGATCAAGGCCTATCTTCTTAGCAAATAGTGGAAGAGTGCAGCCTATGATTTTTGAAAGAGTTACAGTTACTATTAATGACAGGGCAATTACTATTGCAAGTCCGGAATTGTGATATTCAATGAATATTCTAAGTCCGTTGGCTGTAGCAAGAACAATGCCTACAATAATAGATATCTGAAATTCCTTAAAAACTACACGGAAGAAGTCACCAAAATGTACTTCGTCCAAAGCAAGACCACGGATTATAAGTGTTGAGCTCTGTGAACCACAGTTTCCGCCTGTATCCATAAGCATTGGAATAAAGGAAACAAGAAGTGGAATTGCAGCAAAAGCATTTTCATATTTTGTAATAATGCTACCTGTTATAATTGATGAAAACATAAGTACAAGTAGCCATGGGATTCTTCTTTTGGCGTGAGCAAACGAAGAAGTTTCGAAATATGTTTTCTCACTTGGAGCAACGGCAGCCATTTTTGTAATATCTTCTGTAGCTTCATCGATTACAACATCCATGGCATCGTCAACAGTAACTATGCCAACAAGTCTGTTGTCTGTGTCAATAACAGGAAGTGCAAGAAGGTCATATTTTCTAAAAAGTCCAGCAACTTCTTCCTGGTCAGTGTGAGTTGAAACAGAGATAAGTTCAGTTTCCATAATGTCTTTTATGAGAGTATTGTCATCTGAAGTCATTAAGTCTTTTGCAGAAACAATACCAATGAGTTTGCGCTGCCATGTTACGTAGCAGGTATAGATGGTTTCTTTATGAATACCTGTTTCTTTAATATGGTTCATTGCTTTTGCAACAGTCCATTCAGGACTTAAATCAACATATTCAGTTGTCATAATGCTGCCGGCACTATCGTCAGGATAGTTAAGCAGCTGATTAATAATGTTACGCTCGTTCTGTGGAGTAATATTTAATATACGTGTAACAAGGTTAGCAGGAAGTTCCTCTAACATATCAACCGTATCATCCATATAAAGGTTGTCTAACAGTTCACGTAATTCTTTTTCAGAAAAGATTTCCACAAGTGTAGACTGCATTGAGCCGTTCATATTAGAAAAAACTTCAGCAGCCTTATCTTTTGGAACAAGTCTGAAAACAATTGCTATTTCTTTGTCATCTAACTGTGAAAGCAGTGAGGCAATGTCTACTGCATTCATTGTCATTAAATTTTCTTTTAATTCTCTGAAGCGACGTTCTGATAGAAGTCTGATAAATAATTCTTTTTTCATTTTCATAATACACATACCTCCGAATAATTAAATTTTTAAGCTTTATAAAACAATGGGCTCCAGAATTCATAACCTCACCACCTTTCGTTGATTAAAATCACTACTTTAAGAATATAGGAAACATTACAAATGCAATCTTTTTTAAAAATTTCAAACAAAATAAAAATCCTCCAAAGCCTGAGCAATGAAGGATATAAATCACAAATAAAATCACCGTTCAAGCTTTAGCATCATAGGGCGTATATTAATTGCATTAGGTTATGCCTTAACGACACATCCTGCTAACCAACTAATTGTGTCTCCACAATCTCGCGGCAGCAATCTTAGGATTAAACCGAATCCCTATGGTAACCTCACCTACCGATAAAGTAGTTATATTTTCTTTTCGGACTCATAATACATTCAAAAAATAGAAAAGTCAACCCTTTTTTGATAAAAATGTGATAAAGCTTGAAAAAAAATACGATAAATTTTCAAACAAAATTTAACACATAAAATATATTTTTCTCTAAAATTTGACACATTCGGCCACAAGAGCAGCACTAGGAAAACCCATTAAGACCATGTCCAATGTTGGAAAATCTTGATATTTTGCAAAAATTGGTTAAGGAGACAGGAGCAAAGCTTGACAAATTTTAACAAAAAGACTACACTAACATATGAATTTAATATATTCATTCGCTAGGGGTGCCTGAAGGCTGAGAGATTTTATCAACCCTTATTACTTGATACGGTTAATACCGTCGTAAGGAAGCAATATGTTGGTTAATTATCCTCTGGCGATTTGCGTATAATCTAAGGAGGATTTTTTTATGGAAAAAACAAAAACATCTACAACGATAGTTGAGTGTGCAATTTTAATTGCTATGGCATTTGCATTAAGTTTTATCAAGATTATTGATATGCCTTATGGCGGCTCAGTTACAGCAGCAAGCATGGTGCCTATTATTGTTGCAGGATACAGACATGGTTTAAAATGGGGACTTTTAACAGGCTTTACATATAGTATTTTGCAGTTGTTAATGGGACTTGCCAACGTTTCATATGCTACATCATGGGTTGCAGCAGTTGCGATTATTTTGCTTGACTATGTTGGAGCTTTTACAGTTTTGGGACTTGTAGGAATTTTTAAGAAAAACAAGAATCAGACACCTGTTTTGGTAATCGGAGCAGCAGTTGTTTGTGTTTTAAGATACATTTGCCACGTAATTACAGGTTGTACTGTGTGGGCAGGAGTTTCAATTCCAACAGCAGACGGAATGGCATATTCATTAGTTTACAACGCAGCATATATGATACCTGAAACAGTAGTGACAGTATATGTGATTGCACTTATTTCAAATGCAGTGGATTTAAGAGTGGAAAAGCCGGTAACAAAGAAAAAATCAGAAAACGTTATGGCAATCTTAAATGGAGCATTGGTATTCGGCATTGCAGTTTTAATTGACTTCTTATATTTGTTCCAGCAGATACAGACAGAAGAAGGCTTTGATATTACATTAATTGTTAATTCAAACTGGGAACTTGTAGCAATTATCACAGTAGTAGGCGTGGTAGTTGGAGCTATAGTATATTTCGGAACAAAAATTGTAAGTAGAAAAAAAGCATTGGCTTAGAATTGAAGTGTAAAAGAACTAAAGCTGAAGTGTAGAAGTACTAAATTATGAAAGAACTAAGATTGAAGTACAAGAGTATTGAATTATTAAAGCGCTAAAGTTGAAATACAAGAGTATTGAATTATTAAAGCGCTATAAATGGAGATTAAGAAAAGCTTGTTGGGTAAAACTGACAAGCTTTTTTTTAACAGGAAAATCTTATTGATAGAAGATATCCAAATCCAATCGAGGTGTGAAAATGGAGAATTTCCTTAAAATAATAAGCTTTTAGGAAGAATTGTTTACAATTATACAAGCTTTTGTAGAAAGCGTTTAAGTAAAATTTCCACCATTATCACATTTTAATATTACCATATAGTATGTGATATAATATGAAACATAAATTAGATACTCGTACCCCAAAAAAATGAAAAATGAAATGTCGGGGTACGTTTCTTGCAAACTTAAACTTTATGTTGCATAAAATAAGCGGGGGTTTGAAAATATGTACCCCAAAAAACAAGAAAAAGTGTATAGAGGGGTACAGTCACATATTACATATACAGTATGTTGTGAGAATGAACGCGTTAATTTGAAAAACGTACCCCGATAATTAAAGAAATTTATATTTTGGGGTACATCACCACAACATTTAAGAAAAAACAATAATGTTGTGGTAAAATTATGAAAATACGTCAGAAATTCCAAAATGAAAACACCCTGAATAATATAGACAATCATCCAGGGTAGTAAAAAATCTTTTTAATAGTGATATACTTTTCTTTGCTTTATAAAGAATGTAGCTGTGAAGCATAGTGTAAGAAGTTCAGCCATTGCCACGGCAATCCATATTCCATTGATTCCAAAGATTGCAGGAAGTATAAGGATTGCTGCAATCTGGAAGATAAGTGTTCTAAGAAATGAAATGGTTGCTGAAATAAGTCCATTGCTTAGTGCAGTAAAGAAAGCTGAACCATAAATGTTAAAGCCGTTAATAAGGAATGTTATACAGTAAATTCTAAAGCCATGTCTTGTAAGTAGGAACAGGTCGTGGTCGTAACCTACGAAAATTGTTGCCAAAGGCGTTGAAATAACCTGAGCAAGAACAAACAGACCAACAGCCCAAATGCTTATAAGAGACAAACTCTTTTTGGACATGTTTTGTAATTCTTTATTATTTCCGGAACCGTAATTGTAGCTAATAATTGGCGCACTACCAATAGAGTAGCCGATGAATATGGCAACAAAAATAAAACTTACATACATAATTGTTCCGTAAGCAGCAACGCCGTCTTCTCCTGTAAACTTCAAAAGCTGAATGTTATAAAGTGAGTTAACAACTGAGCTTGAAAGGTTTGTCATAAGTTCGGAAGAACCGTTGGTGCAAGTCTTAAGAAGAATTGAACCATTAAATTTGGTTCGACCAAGTTTAAGCAGGCTTGAGTTTTCCCTTGAAAAATAAAATATAGGGAAAAGTCCGCCAATAAGCTCGCCACAAACAGTTGCAATTGCAGCTCCTGCAAGACCGAAACCAAGCACGGCAATAAAAAGATAGTCAAGAACCATATTTGTTACGCCGGCAGACACAATAACCGCAAGTCCTAATTTGGGTTTTGTGGCAGTTACAAAAAAGCTTTGGAAAACATTTTGAAGCATAAAAGCTGTCAAAGAAATAAAAGTAATACGTCCGTAAAGAACACAGTTTTCCAACAATTCACCTTCAGCGCCCAAAAGAATGCTGACAGGACGAACCAAAAACATTCCTAAAATGGAAAGGATTAGTCCACCAATAATAGTTGTGTAAACGATTAATGAAAAATATTCGTTGGCTTTTTCAGGTTTTCCTTCACCAAGAGTTTTTGCAACAATGGCGCTGCCACCGGTTCCCATCATAAATCCCAAAGCGGTAAGCCCCATAATAAAAGGCATAATAAGATTGATTGAAGCAAAAGCTGTTTTTCCAACAAAGTTAGAGACAAAAAGTCCATCTACCACACTATAGATAGACGTAAAAATCATCATAACAATAGATGGAAAAACAAACTTAAGAAGCTTTGTGTAAGTAAAATGTTGTGCTAATTTAGTATCCATAAAATCTCCATTCGTAAATTAAAGTTCCTTAAATTTATTTTTCAATGCATTATTATACTTCTCGTAAAGTTCAAGCATTAAACGGCATTCTTCATCGGTCATACATAGAAATGCTTCGTTTTCTTTTTTTATAATAGGATAAATTTTTTCATCCAAAAGCCGCCTGCCCTTATCTGTAAGAAAAATCTGCATAACCCTGCCTTTTCCCGGTTTAAAAGTTAAGTAGTTAAGACTTGCCATTTTTTTAATGGAAGAATTAACAGTCTGCTTTGAAAGGCATGAATATTTGCAAATATCACTCTGGGAACAACCATCTCCCAGGTCAACAATAGAATACAAAATGTCAAAGGCGCTGTCTGAAAGCCCCATTTTCAGAGTGGCTTCGTGATAAATTTCATTAAACTCTTTGTATATGTGGTTAAACATAGAAAGAGCAGGACTCATTTTATTTTCAAAAGATTTATTCATAATAAAAATAAGCGATGAAAAACATCGCAACCTCCTCGTGTTTATAGTCCGAAATCATACTTAAAAGAGTATAGTCCGAAATCGGACAAAAGTCAAACGATTTTTAAGAAAAAATAAATTGCCTTTTTGTAGTTAAATACATATAATATAAGTACAAAGGGGTATAGCTTGCACAAATAAATTAAGAGAAAGGAATGAAAACATATTAAAGCAATACTTATCCCGTTAGGAACGTTAATATATGAACAAAGATTTTTTTTCAAAAGAGAGATTTAAATACATAATAATTTTGGCACTGTTCAATTATATTTTTCTTGGAACAGAATATTTATTTGATAATATTGTGGGAGACATAAAGCCACAGTCAGTTGTTACTGCGCAAAGCTACATTTTGGGTGCAAGTGTATTGGGCTTTTTATTTTTTGCCATTATAAAAAAATATATAAATAAAAAATTAAAGTATGGCTTATTGTCAGCGTTTATCGTAGTGGAAACGTTGCTTTTTGCGCTTATGGAGTATAGTGAAAGTTATGGATTTGTGGTAATCACAGGTTGCGTGATGTTTGCATTATTAGGAGTAATGGGCAGCGCAGTTTATTATATTGCATCGGTTTATTTAAAGAGTAACAGAAATGTTGCAAGCACAATAGGTTTGGCGTATGGTCTGGGAATAATGTTTCAGTTCGGTGACAATAATATTGTTGCTTCGAAAATTGCAAGATTGATAATTTTTGCGATTGTGCTTGTTGTATGGATTGCCATAATATTAAACTTATATTTAGAAGAAAATGCAGAATCCCAAAATGAAAAATCGAGAAAAGTGAAATATGAAAAGACAGAATCAAAAAATATTGAATGTAAAAACACAGCTTCAAAAAATGCAGAATATAAAAACAGCCGTATAACAGCAATTGTTCTTATAATTACAATAATGCTTATGGCATGTATTTTTTCAACCCTTGACAATATTGTCACATATTATCATTCAAAGGGAATAATGGATATTGGGCAGTATCCAAGACTGCTTTTGGCAATTAGCGGCGTTGTGGCAGGAGTTTTATTTGACTTAAAAGAAAGAAAACTAATGTGCCTAATAATGTATAGCGTAACGTTGCTATCAACAATATGTATGCTGGTAATAACAATGGGCGAGCCTTTTATAATCGGATTGGCTGTGTTTTACTTATCAGCAGGTTTCTTCTCTGTATTTTTCACTACAGCTTTTGTGAATTTATCATTTGAAATGAAAACCCCGGAACTTTGGGCAGGAATGGGAAGAGCGACCAACAACCTTTGCGCGGCATTAATGGGAACGGCATTTTTCTCATTATTTAATTCAACAAATATGCTTAGCAACAGCATTGTCATAATTATTTTGTTTGTTTTTGTAAGCATTTTTATGGCAATTTATTATGGAAAAAATTCGAAAAAAAGTTACGTTGCGGAAAGTTTGGAGAGCGATGACAACAAAATGGAAAATTTTGTACAGCAGTTTTCTTTGTCAAAAAGAGAGTGCGAGGTGCTTGAAACTTTGCTTAAGTCGGACAAAAATGTAAAAGAGATTGCGCAGGAACTTTACATTTCAAGAGCGGCTTTGTATAGGCACATATCAAATATGAACGAGAAGACTGACACAAAATCAAGAGAAGGTCTCATAAAATTCTATTATCAATGGGAAAAAAGTGGGAAAAATTAACTTTGAGACATATGCAAACTTAAAATAAAAGCCTAAATATGGCACATTATTCATAGATTCTATTGGAAAAGTTTGAAAGGAGTAATCTATGAAGAAATTTTTAAGTTTATTGTTAAGTATTGGATTGGTTATAGGAATGGTTCCTATGAATGTGATGGCACAAAACGGACCGTGCCAGGATGAGTACCCACCGGCGTATATTGAATTTTTTGACGGTGAGAATGGAACTTATATTTATTCTACTTTTTCTCAGGATCAGATTGGAAAAATTAAAGGTGTAAGTTACGACAAGGCAAGCAACACTCTTACATTAGACAATGTAAAAAGAGACGAAAAGCTAATTACGAATGTAATGGGCGACGATTTCAAGATTCTTTTAAAAGGTGATAATTCCCTTAAGTCGATTATTGTCTGGGGTGACGGTTATGGTGGAAATCTTACAATAACAGGCGATGGCAAACTTATTCTTAATAGTGAAAAAACAGAGAACATGGCAATAACCATTCAGGCTGAATATACTGAAGGCAAGGTTAAAATAGAGAAAAATGTTCATATGGAGATGTATGCCAAAGAAGGTTATCCTATTATTGAAATTGTAGGTGCGAACAATTCTGATAAAGACAAAGCAGTTGTAATTGATGGCAAGGTAACACAAAATTATGAAGTGGAACAACATATTACCGAAGTGACAAATAATGTGTATGTTGTGGCAAAGGATTCAACAGCCAGATGTTATTTTACTAAGTTTGAAAAAAACGGCAAATATTATGGTGGACGCAGCAAATTTGATGATAATTTTAAACTCACAGGCCGTTACGATATGTTTGAAATAATTGAAGATGAAGAGTTGGGCTATGTTGCAAGGCAAATTGAAGACCAAAGTAATATTGTGCCTGAAGAAAATGGCTACACAATTGTAATGAAGGATGAGTATAACGAAGATAGTTTCACGGACACGCTGGAACTTGACAAATGGAAGTATTCATATGAAATTTATACTTATGATGGAAAAGAGTATGGTGTGTTGGAAATGACTGTTACTTCAAATGGTGCAACAAGACATTTTTTCACTGTAGTTAAATTTATTGATTTTGAAGACTATGGAAAAATAGCAATTCCAATTGAAGGATGGGAAGAATTGGACGCATTGCCTGATGGTTTTGTAAGAAAAACATCTGATCCTTACAATCTTTATGGATATACAATAATGCAGCAGACATTAAATATAAATAGGGATAATAGTAACCCTGGCACAACAGAGCCTGGAACTACTGAACCGGGTGGAAACAATTCAGGAGTAAATAATCCTGGAACAAATAACTCTGATGCAAATAATTCTGGAACAAATAATTCAAGTACCATTAAACCGGGCGCAGAAAATAATTTAGTTCCGGGCAAGGCTAAAGCACCTGCTGTAAAGAAAGCAAAAAAGAAGTCTGTAAAATTAGTTTGGAGAAAAATAAAAAATGCTAAAAAGTATCAGGTTCAGTATTCTTTAAACAAAAAGTTTAAGAAGGGTAAAAAATACGGAACAAAAACAGTAACAACAGCAAACATTAAAATTACAATTAAGAAATTGAATAAGAAGACATATTATGTTAGAATCCGTGGTATAAACGGAAAAAACATTGGAAAATGGTCTAAAGTAAAGAAAATTACAATGAAGAAATAATAATGAAAAATAACAATGAGTAATAAAAGGTATTGGCAAAAAACAAAAGGTACTAAAAATTTTATGAAAATTGTTTGGAAAAGGCTGGAAGTTATGATTAGGTTTGCTACAGAAGAAGATGCAGAAGAGTTACTTAGAATTTATTCATATTATGTTGAAAATACGGCAATAACATTTGAGTATGATACGCCTGCGTTGGATGAATTTAAGTATCGTATTAGAACAATAAAGGCAATGTATCCATATTTGGTTTCAGAGGTTGACGGAAAAATAGTAGGCTACGCCTATGCCAACACATTTAAGGATAGGGCAGCTTATGATTGGGCAGTTGAAACAACAATCTATTTAAATAAGGATGCACGGGGAAAAGGCTATGGCAAGGAACTTTACGAAGCTTTGGAGAAAGCACTGAAAGCCCAGAACATAACAAATCTTTATGCCTGTATTGGGTATCCTGAAGTAGAAGACCAATATTTAACAAAGAATAGCGTTCAATACCATGAACATTTAGGCTATAGATTTATCGGCACATTCAAAAAATGTGGCTACAAATTTAACAGATGGTACGATATGGTATGGATGGAAAAAATGATAGGAGAGCATAGCAAGAACCAGAAAGAAGTGATTCTTTTTAGAGAGATAGAAAAGAATTATGAATTTTAACTGAATTTTGGTAAATTATGTTGTCTTTAAGAATAGTTATAGGATTACAAAAAATTGAAAACAGTTTAATTGGTGGAGAGGGTGATTCGAACCCTCTCCTTTTTTAATAAAATTAATAGCGTTACCTATTCCCCACATTCAATTACTATAACTTCACAACTATCTAATTTAAGTGAAACTTCATTAATTTCCTTTTTTCCAATATTTGAAAGAACAACTTTTTTAACAGGAAACTTCAATTCTATAGTTTTAGCATCTTTTCCAAAGTTTGCAGCTACAAGGATGCGCTGGTTGTCTGACACTCGATAATAAGCCATTACATATTCAGTATCTTCATAGGCAGGTTCAAATACACCGTAAGTGAATACTTCTTTGTATTCAGGAGATTTACGTGTAGCCACTAACTTTCGGTAGTAATTTAAAACAGAGTCAGGGTCGTTTTCCTGATTTTGTACGTTAATGTCCTTATAGTTAGAATTAACTTTAAGCCAAGGAGTTCCTGTTGTAAAACCGGCATTATCAGAATCACTCCATTGTACAGGAGTTCTGGCATTGTCACGACTCATTTTGCTACATACAGCCAAAGCTTCTTTATCTGACAGACCGGCACTTATGGCGAGATTATACTGGTCAATTGTGTTAATGTCGTTATATTCTTTAACATCGTTCCAAACGGCATTCTGCATTCCGATTTCCTGTCCCTGATAAATAAAAGGGATTCCTCGAAGAAGTACGCTTACAGTTCCGAGCATCTTTGTTCCAAGAGGATTTCTTGCATATTCAGGCAAAAATCTTGAAACACCTCTAGGTTCATCATGGTTTTCAATAATATTAGCTTCAATACCACATTTTTGAACCTGAAGCTGTGAGTTTATAATGGTTTTACGCCAATCATTAAAATTAATATCAGGTGCATCGTACCAGCCATGGGCACCGTCGCTAAGGGTATGGGCACTAAAATCAAAAATAGTAGAGAAGTGTCCGTTTTCGCCGATAAATTGTGAAAGTTCATCTTTATGCATATTGAAAACCTCAGCAACGGTAAAGGCATCGTACTTTTCAAAAGTATTTTTCTTAAGGTCTTCTAAGTATTCACCAACACCTTCAACATTTTCAACCATTCTCCAACATCCGGCAAGACCATCTGCACCGTCAGGTTCAAGATTAGGAAAGTCTAAATCTTTTTTGATGTTAATAATTGCATCAATTCTAAAACCGGCCAAACCTTTTTCAAGCCACCAGTTAATCATATCGTAAAGTTTCTTGCGTAATGTAGGATTTTCCCAATTTAGATCAGGCTGTTCTTTGGCAAACATATGGAAATAATATTTGTCAGTTCCGGGAACCGGTTCCCAACAATTGCCACCAAAATAAGAACGGTAATTGCTAGGTGGATTGCCGTCTTTACCTTTTCTAAAATAGAAATAATCGGCGTATTCCCCATCAGGGTCAGCTAAAGCTTTTTGGAACCATTCGTGTTTATCTGAACAGTGATTAATAACCAAGTCCATAATAATATACATATTACGTTTTTTAGCTTCTGCCAGCAATTCGTCAAATTCTTCCATTGTACCAAATTCTTCAGCAATAGAATAATAGTCAGAAATATCATATCCCTGATCTACAAAAGGTGATTTGTAAATAGGAGAAAGCCAAATAATATCAACTCCTAAATCCTTTAAATAATCAAGCTTAGAAATAATACCTCTTAAATCTCCGATTCCATCTCCATTACTGTCTAGAAAACTTTTTGGATATATCTGATAAGCTACTTTGTCATGCCACCACTTTTTTTTCATTGCTTTTACCTCGTTATTGCCATATTAATTAAGGCAAACTCTTTCTTTTGTATTGATTATTTGATTACACGGATTATTCCATGCCTTGCAATCTCACAATTCTTTAATTATAGAATCATATTGTGAAACATTGCTTTGTGTATTATACTGCTATTATAAAATAAAAAAAACTATAATTCTTGCATAATTTTTACAAAGTATAACACAATACTGCTTTTAGAGGAGAGATTTATGATAATGTTTAAAAATTAATCTCTGGCATCTTTTCTATATTTACCCGGTGTAATTCCGTATTTCTTTTTGAAACACCTGTTAAAATAGGACAAATTATCAAAACCGGTATTTATTGCAAGATTAATTATGTCATCAGAAGTTGTGGTAAGAAGTTTTGCTGCAACTTCGAGTCTGTAATCGTTAAGATATTGTACAAAACTCATCCCCATGGTTTCTTTAAAGAACTTCATAAAATATGATTTACTATAGAAGCAATGACCGGCAATTTCTTCTATGGAGATATTATCCTGAAAATGTTCAGCAACATAAGAAAGAATTGTTTTTATTTTTTCAAGAGCTTTTTTGCTAATTGGTTTAATTTCATTTCGCCCACAATTGGATATCAGAAGATAAAAAATCTGAAAAAGATAAGATTTAACAGCTAGCTGATATGCATAAGGACGTTTGTCACACAATTTATCTATTTCGTTAATTAAAGAATAGAGAGAGTCGTGAAAATCAAAGTTACTATTAATAACAGGATATATATTTAGATTTCCTGAAAGTAAAGGTTGAATAAACTTGTCATTGCACAAATCATAGCCTGAAGATTTAAGAAGACTTGATTTGAAAAGAATATTTTCATATTCCATAATACTATAATCTTTTTGGCTAATAGAATGAAGTTGTCCCGGAAAGACGAAAACAACATCACCGGCGTTAACAGTATACGTTACAAGATTAACATTAACTAACCCCTGTCCTTTTTTGATTACAATTAGTTCAACTTCGTTATGCCAGTGAAGATTAACTGATTTGAAATCTAGTGGAATAGAGCACAAATAAGTATTATAAGGAAAATCATTGGGCGTATGTTTTTTGTTTTCGTGGTAAATTTCGTATTGATTCTTCTCCATAAAGTACCTCCCAAAATCAAAAAAGATAGTATTGTGCAAAAAAACAAAACTATAATGCAATATTTTTAATGACAACAATATTATAATATAGTCACAAATATAAAACCACATTTTTTTAGGAGGTATTAAAATGAATCTTTCGGAAATTATTAAATCAGAGTATAATAAGTCAATTTCAGAATGTACAAACGAGGAAATTTACAATGCTTTACTTACTTTGGTAAAAACAATGGCAGAAGGAAAACAGCATAAAAATTCAAAGAAGAAATTATACTATATTTCAGCAGAATTTTTAATAGGAAAGCTTTTGTCTAATAACTTTATTAATCTTGGAATTTATGATGATATAAAAGAAGAACTTGCAAAAAATGGCAAGGATTTATGTGAAATAGAAGAATTTGAAAAGGAGCCATCTCTTGGAAACGGAGGACTTGGAAGACTTGCAGCTTGCTTTCTGGATTCTATTGCAACATTAGGACTTAATGGTGACGGAGTAGGATTAAATTATCATTTCGGATTATTCAGACAGGTATTTAAGAATAATGCACAGACTACAATTCCAGATCCATGGCTTACAGAAAAAAGTTGGCTTACAAAGACTGATGTAACATATACAGTTAAGTTTAGAGATATGAATGTTACTTCAAGAATGTATGATATTGATGTGACAGGTTATGACAGCACAACTAATAAACTTCACTTATTTGATATTGAAAGTGTAGATGAAAATATTGTAGAAGACGGAATTAATTTTAACAAAGAGGATATTGAAAAGAATCTTACACTATTCCTTTATCCTGACGACAGTGATGATGCAGGTAGAATTCTTAGAATTTATCAGCAGTATTTTATGGTATCAAGTGCAGCTCAATTAATTCTTGATGAAGCAGTAGAAAAAGGATGCAAGTTATATGACTTAGCTGATTATGCAGTTATACAGATTAATGATACACATCCAACAATGGTTATTCCTGAACTTATCCGTTTAATGGTAGAAAGAGGACTTGAAATGGATGATGCCATTGAAGCTGTAACAAGGGCATGTGCGTATACTAATCATACAATTTTAGCAGAAGCTCTAGAGAAGTGGCCTATATCATATCTTAAGAAGGCGGTGCCACAGCTTATTCCTATTATTGAAGTATTAGATGATAAAGTAAGAAGAAAGTATGATGATGGTTCAGTTTACATTATCGATAGGGAAGAAAGAGTACACATGGCTCACATTGACATTCATTATTCATCAAGTGTTAATGGCGTGGCGTCACTTCACACAGATATTCTTAAGAATGTAGAATTAAATAATTTTTATAAAATCTATCCTGAAAAGTTTAATAATAAGACTAATGGAATTACGTTTAGAAGATGGCTTATTCATAGCAATCCACAGCTTACAGAGTTTATTACATCACTTATTGGGGATGGATTTAAGAAAGATGCAACAGAATTAGAAAAACTTTTGGATTATAAAGACAATGAGGAAGTATTAAACAAGATTCTTAGTATTAAAAACACAAAGAAAGCAGAATTAAAGAATGCCTTAATGGAAAGACAGAATGTAGAAATTAATGAAAACTCTATTTTTGATATTCAAATTAAGAGACTTCACGAATATAAACGTCAGCAATTAAACGCATTATATATAATTCATAAATATTTAGAAATTAAAGCAGGCAAAAAGCCAACAACTCCAATAACCGTAATTTTTGGAGCAAAGGCAGCTCCTGCATACATTATTGCACAGGACATAATTCATCTTATACTTTGCCTTCAGGAATTAATAAATAATGACCCTGAGGTTAGTCCATATCTTAAAGTTGTAATGGTTGAAAACTATAATGTAACATGGGCTGAAAAGTTAATTCCTGCATGCGATATTTCAGAACAGATTTCACTTGCATCAAAAGAAGCAAGTGGCACAGGTAATATGAAATTTATGCTTAATGGAGCAGTAACTTTAGGTACTGAAGATGGTGCTAATGTAGAAATCCATGATCTTGTTGGAGATGATAATATTTACATTTTTGGTGATTTAAGTGAAACTGTTGTAGAAAGATATGCTAACGGAAGCTATTGTGCTGCAAAGTACTATAACAATAATCCGGTTATTAAAGAAGCAGTTGATTTTATAACAGGAAGCGAACTTATGTCCATAGGTGACAAGGAACGTCTTGAAAGACTTTCAAATGAACTTATTGGAAAAGACTGGTTTATGACATTCCCTGATTTTGATGCATATGTAAAAACAAGAGAGCAGGCCTATGCTGATTATGAAAATAGACATGATTGGGCTAAGAAGATGTTTGTAAATATTGCAAAAGCAGGATATTTCTCATCAGATAGAACAATTGAAGAATATAATAGAGATATTTGGAAATTGGAACAGTAGCATATTATGCTCAGATAATAAATAATTTTTAGCTTTAAAAGAGAAGTCGCACATATAAGTGTGTGGCTTCTTCTTTATTAAAACTGAATTAAACAAATCTAAAATATATGGAATTAAATACTTTTAAAATCGTATCTGAAAACTATAAAAAACAAGAAAAAACTCAAAAAAAATACCAATAAAACAAAAAAACACTCTCATATAATAGCATATTCACTAGAAAGAAAAATAACAAATATATTTCAAATGCATAAAAAATATATAAAAACGTTACTAATACTATACAATATGCACAAAAGAAAGAACTGAAAATTAGCTAAAAGGCCGAATTGCGAAAAAAAGGTGAAAATAGTATTGTAAACGTTTCCGAAAAGTGCTACTATCAGGACATAGGAAACGTTTCCAAATAAATTGTAAGTACCAACATTTATTTGAAAATGACGGATAACCTAAATACATATTTTAAATAAAAAGGAGAAATGAATATGCGTAAGAAATTATTAAGTGTAGCATTGTGTGCAACAATGGTAGCAGGGTTATTAGCAGGTTGCGGTAGCAGTTCAAAGAGCGACAAAGCAAGCTCAGATTCAAAGGGTTCAGTTTACTGGTTAAACTTTAAACCGGAAGCAGATGAAGCTTTACAGGGAATTGCAAAGACATACGAAAAAGAAAATGGAGTAAAAGTAAAAGTAGTTACAGCAGCTTCAGGAAACTACAATTCAACATTAACATCTGAGATGGGTAAATCAGCAGCTCCAACATTATTTGTTGTTGGTAACCAGGCAGCAGTTAAGACTTGGGATGATTATTGCATCGATCTTAAAGATACAGATGTTTACAAAGAATTAAGTACAGATGCATTTAACTTAAAAGATGAAAACGGCAAGGTTGCGTCAATGGGTTATTGTTATGAAAGTTACGGAATTATTGTAAATAAGAAATTACTTAAGAAAGCAGGATATGAAATTACAGACATTAAGGATTTCGCTTCATTAAAGTCAGTTGCAGAAGATATCCACAAGAGAGCAGACAAGCTTGGATTTGATGCATTTACATCATCAGGTCTTGATGATGCTTCAGCTTGGAGATTTACAGGTCACTTAGCTAACATGGCTTTATTCTATGAAGGAAGAGATGACGGATGGAAGGAAGCCCCTGCAGAAATTAAGGGAACATATTTAGAGAACTTTAAGAATGTTTGGGATTTATACATCAACAACAGCAAATATGACAAGAATACTTTAGCAACAGGTGGTTACGATGCTGAAGCCGAATTCAAGAAGGGCGAAGCAGTATTCTACCAGAATGGTACATGGGAATATGATGCTTTGAAAAAGTCAATTTCAGACGATGATATGCAGATGATTCCAATTTACTGTGGAGTTGAAGGTGAAGAAAAAGCAGGTCTTTGTTCAGGAACAGAAAACTGTTGGGCAGTTAATGCTAAGGCTTCAAAAGCAGATCAGAAGGCAACACTTGAATTTATGAAATGGTTAGTAACATCAGAAGAAGGAACAAAAGTTATGGCAGAACAGTTTGGTGCAATCCCTTATAAGAAGGCAGCAGACAGCGGTAACGTATTCTTAAAGAATGCTAACGATTTACTTGAAGCAGGAAATTACAATGTAGACTGGGCATTTAACTACACACCAAACGTAGATGAATGGAGAGCAAGTCTTGTAGCAGCAATGAACAAATATGATGCAGGCGGATCATGGGATGATGTTAAGACAGCATTCGTTCAGGGCTGGGCTACTCAGTACAAAGCAGCTAACAAGTAATAAGGTTTTAGATTGATAAATATAAAATCATAATTAAATTATTAACACATTGTGGGGCAGGCAGTGTCTGCCCCTTTATTAAAAAATACAAAAATTTTGAAAATTCTATTTTGAATAAGAATTAGGAGGAGATTGAAGTGAAAGGAAAAAAGAAAAAACATAATGGTGGAACATCTGTAAATTCTAAACTTCTTCGCAAACCTATTCAAAGATGCTTTCTTCTATTTTTAGCACCTACATTTTTAGCATTTTGCATTGGATTTATATATCCTTTCTTGAGAGGTATTTATTTATCATTTTGTAAATTTGTTACAATAGGTGATGCTTCTTTTGTAGGTTTTAGAAATTATATGGATGCATTTAATGATGCGTCATTTATACATGCATTTTGGTATACAGCTTTGTATGCAATAGTATCCCTATTTATAATAAATGTGTTAGCTTTCTTAATAGCATATTTATTAACATTGGGGATTAAGGGAGCAAACTTATTCAGAACAGCATTTTTTATGCCTAACCTTATAGGTGGTATTGTTCTTGGTTATATTTGGAGTATGATTTTCAATGGCGTTTTAGGAAAAATTAATACTTCAATTCTTATGGAAACAAGATATGGCTTCTGGGGATTAATTATTCTTATGTGCTGGCAACAGGTAGGATATATGATGATTATATATATTGCAGGTTTGCAGGCAGTTCCGGGAGAATTAATTGAAGCAGCAAAAATTGATGGAGCAACAAAATGGCAGACATTGACAAGAGTTACAATTCCAAATATTATGCCATCAATTACAATTTGTTTATTCTTAACAATAACAAATGGATTTAAACTTTTTGATCAGAACTTAGCTTTAACAAACGGACAGCCGTTTGAACAGTTAAAGGATGGTTCAGTTATAAAGACAACAGAAATGTTGGCACTTAACATTTACAACACATTTTACGGACAGTCTCTTACAGGTAAGGGAGTTGCCCAGGCGAAAGCCGTTATATTCTTTATCTTAGTTGCAGGTATATCAATTATCCAGCTTAAGGCAACAAGATCTAAGGAGGTGCAGCAGTAATGAACAATGAGAAGACAGTGAATTCAACAATTAAAGATTCTACAGTGAAAGCTACACCGAAAAAGAAAAAAATGAAAGATACAAGTGAAATTCCATTAAAACATGGAAAAATGTTGACTACAATAATGACAATTGTAACTTTAGTTTATGTTAGTCCTATATTTATTGTGTTAATGAACTCTTTCAAAGCTAACACCTTTGTAAAAACAGACACATTTGCATGGCCTACTGGTGAGGCGTTAGTAGGTTGGGCAAACTATATCAAAGGTTTTACATTTGGAAATTATCCGTTTTTTAAATCGGTATTATATAGTTTTGTAATTACAGTTTTATCAACAGCGTTGATTTTGATTTGTACATCAATGGCAGCATGGTACATAGCAAGAGTTGACAGCATGGTTTGTAAGATAGTATATTACTTGTTTGTATTTTCAATGGTAGTACCATTCCAGATGGTAATGTTCACATTGTCAAATACAGCAGATTCATTGGGACTTAATACACCTTGGACTATTCCGATTATATATTTAGGATTTGGTGCAGGTATGGCAGTATTTATGTTCACAGGATTTATTAAAGGTTTACCACTTGAGATTGAAGAAGCAGCAGCAATTGATGGATGTGGACCAATCAGAACATTCTTTATTGTTATTATTCCAATGTTAAAACCAACATTAATATCTGTAGGTATTCTTGAAATTATGTGGATATGGAACGATTACTTACTTCCATATTTGGTTCTTGATCTTGATAAGTACAGAACTATTCCAATTCATATTCAGTACTTACAGGGAAGCTACGGTTCAGTAGATTTAGGTGCAATAATGGCACTTATCATTTTAAGTATTATACCTGTAATATTCTTCTACTTAACATGTCAGAAGCATATTATTAAGGGTGTAGCTGCAGGAGCAGTAAAAGGTTAAGTAACATATGAGGAGAAGCTATGAGGGCTAGTGGAATTTTATTACCAATTTCAAGTTTGCCGGGAAAATATGGCATTGGAAGTTTTTCAAAGGAAGCATATAAGTTTGTGGATTTTTTGAAAAATTCCAATCAAAAATATTGGCAGATACTACCTATAGGACCAACAAGTTATGGAGATTCACCATATCAGTCATTTTCTACATACGCAGGAAATCCTTACTTTATCAGTTTAGAAGATCTAATAGATCAGGGATTGTTAACAGAAGAGGAATGTAAAAAGGTAAAGTTTGACAACAGGGCTGACACAGTTGACTATGAAAAATTGTATAACGGCAGATTTAAACTTTTAAAGAAAGCGTACAAGAAAAGTAACATTGGTGAAAAAGAGGAGTTCAAAAAGTTTAAAGATGAGAACTGCTATTGGTTAAATGATTATGCAATGTTCATGGCTATAAAGGAAAGATTTGAAGGCAGAAGCTTTGATAATTGGGCTGAAGATATAAAGCTTAGATGGGAATATTCTATGGAATATTACAAAAAAGAGCTAAGCGAAGAAATTGAATTTTATGAATTTGTCCAATATGAATTTTATAGGCAGTGGTATAAATTAAAAAAATATGCCAACGACAATGGTATAAAAATTATTGGAGATATTCCAATATATGTGGCTTATGATAGTGCAGATGTTTGGTCACATCCTGAGTTATTCCAAATGGATAATGTGGGAAAGCCTACAGCTGTTGCAGGTTGTCCACCGGATGGATTTTCTGCAACAGGACAGCTTTGGGGAAATCCCTTATACAAGTGGGAATATCATAAGCAGACTAATTATGATTGGTGGATAAAGCGAATAGAAAGAAGTGTTCAGTTATATGATGTTGTACGAATAGATCATTTTAGAGGGTTTGATGAATATTATTCAATACCTGCAGGTGATGAGGATGCAACGAACGGACATTGGGAGAAAGGACCTGGAATAGATTTATTTAATGCTATAAAATATTGCTTAGGTAATGTTAATATTATAGCTGAGGATTTGGGATACATAACTGATTCAGTAAGACAGCTGGTTAATGATTCGGGATTTCCGAATATGAAGGTTTTGGAATTTGCTTTTGACAGCAGGGATTCATCCGGACCGAGAGATTATTTACCATACAATTATGACAAAAACTGTGTAGTGTATACAGGAACTCATGATAACGAAACGTTAAAGGGATGGTTAGACAGTATTAAATCGGAAGAAATAGAGATGATTCAAAAATACATAGGAAGAAAAGTAGAAGACAAGTCAGAATTAGTTGATGAAGTTATTCGCATGGCTCAGGCATCTACTGCCAATACATGTATTATTCCTATGCAGGATTATTTACATCTTGATAACAAGGCAAGAATGAATACACCATCAACGTTGGGAGGTAACTGGTGCTGGCGTGCAAAATCCACACAAATTACAAAGAAATTATCCAATACAATAAAAGAATTAACAGTTATTTATGGTAGAGGATAAAATAATAAAAAGCTGTGAAAATTAATTTTCGCAGCTTTTTGCATAAATAACATGTATATGATAGAATACCAGATTGTGGAATTAAAAAATATATAATTATATATAACGAAAGGGGAAAGGCGTGGCAAATTTAACTATTAAAGACATAGCGAAAATATGCGGAGTTGGAATTAGCACTGTTTCTCGAGCAATTAATGATGATCCAGGCATTAATCAGAATACCAGAAAAAGAATTCTTAAGGTTATAAAAGAATATAATTATGTTCCTAACAATAGTGCAAGAAATTTGAAAATGACAGAATCTAATACGATAGCACTGTTAATAAAAGGTATTGATAACCAGTTCTTTCAGGGAATGTTAAAAATATTTGAGGAAGAACTTAAAAAACATGAATATACATTTTTACTTCATGCAGTAGGTGAGGACCAGGATGATGTAAGTGTAGCAGTACAGCTTGCAAAGGAGAAACGATTAAAGGGCTTAATTTTTCTTGGTGGACAGATGGATTATCTTGACACAAGGCTTGAAGAAATAGGAGTACCATATGTACTGTGTACTGTAGCTGTTAATATGACAGCACCAAAAAGAAAGTGTTCATCAGTTTCTATTGATGATAAAAAGGAAAGCTACAGAGCAGTAGATTATCTTTGCAAAAAAGGTCATAAGAAGATAGCTATGATTTCAGGTAAAAGTAGTGATCAGGCAGTAGGTGGTCTTCGATTAAAGGGTTACATGGAAGCTTTGGCAGATAATGGCATTAAAGTGAATGAAAACCTTGTAAGATATATGAAAGATGATATTCCTGAATATTCAGTGGCAAACGGTTATGAAGTAACAAAAGAATTATTGCAGTCAAAAGAAGAGTTTACTGCACTTTATGCTATTTCTGATTTAACAGCTTTTGGTGCATATAAGGCTATCTCGGAGGCAGGTAAGAAAATACCAGATGATTATTCAGTGTTAGGGTTCGATGGAATTGAAATGTCAAAATATTTTCAACCATCACTTTCCACAATGAAGCAGCCATGTGAACAGATGGTAAAATCATCAATAGAACTATTAATGGATATCATAAATGGAAAAGATGAAAAGAAGCAGTTGATTTTCCAAGCTGAACTTTTGGAGAGAGATTCTGTAAAAGAAATATAAAAATGATTAAAGATTGTATTTGCGTCTTGTATAAAATGATTAATAATTGTACTTGTGTCTTGTTATCAGAAGAAAATAATAGACTTGGAGATATTAAATTAAGTATAAGAGCAGTTTAGAGAGGGAAAAACAGTGTTTGGAATAGACAGTAAATTTTATGAAGTGGTATCAAGAATAGCGGATTTGGTAGTTTTAAATTTGTTATTTGTTTTATGCTCATTGCCTATAATTACTATAGGTGCTTCAACCACAGCACTTTACGGGGTGACCAAGAAGATGGCAGAAAACAGAGAAGGATATATTTTCAGAAACTATTTCAGACTGTTTAAAGAGAATTTTAAACAGTCAACAATTATGTGGATTATATTATTATTGTTTGCATTAATACCAACAATTGATTTGTACATAATTAATAGTTTTGAAAAAACAATAGTAACAACAGCGCTAAAAGGTTTAATGCTTGCAGCAGCGCTTGCTATTTTGTTTGTGTTTTTATATGCAATGGCACTTCAAAGTACATTTGAAAATACCATCAAAAACACACTGAAAAACGCTTTCCTTATGGGAATAGGACATTTCCCATGGACACTGTTAATAGTATTTATAACATTGTTGCCTCTTATATTGCTTGTGCTATTAGGTAGATCCGCAGGAAGCGTTGTTTATGTAATGCTGTTTGTGGGATTCGCAGTGCTTGCCTATTTAAATTCATATATATTCAATAACATCTTTAAGAGGTATATGTGATTTGATTATATTTCTAAGAAGCATATTTAAGCATGTTTTAAAATGTATATGTAAAACAGAATATTTATAACCCAAGTATAGAAGGTTAGCCGGATACTAGGAGAGATGCCAAGGAGTGGTGTCTCTCTTTTTTGTGTAATCGAATTTTTTGAGGGGTTGCCAATCTATTTGAGTGTGAATTACGTGTCGTATAATGAAAGTCTAATGTGACACGTAATTCTAAGAAAAATTCATTAAATTTAAAGTTCAATTACGTGTCATACAATAAAAGTTCAATCTGACAAGTAATTTGAAGAAGAATTGTTTATTTCCAGCGCAAAATTACGTGTCGTAGAACAAAAATGCTGTCACACACGTATTGAACAAGATCAATTACGGAAGCCACAGAAATTTCGCTCTCAGATTCCGTAATTGGCGACGGCAGAACAAGAATAATTCAAAAAACATCTTGCTTTTTCATAAAAATTAGTTTAATATAATTATGGTTAGCTATAGCTAACTAACTTCAACGAATAAATCATTTGGACTCTTTAGAAATATCTAAGTACCGAAAGATTAGCTACCTTTCGGTATAGAAGTCCAAAAGCAGAGAGGAGCATACTATAATGAATTATTTGGAAATTGAAAAGGTTATTGGAAGAGAAATTTTAGATTCAAGAGGAAATCCAACCGTAGAAGCTGAAGTATATTTGGCAGATGGAACTATTGGAAGAGGAACTGCACCTAGTGGAGCATCTACAGGTGAGTTTGAGGCTTTAGAGCTTAGAGATGGCGATAAGAACAGATACTTAGGTAAGGGCGTTCAGAAAGCTGTAGAAAATATTAATACAATTATAAATGATACTCTTATTGGAATGGATGCATCAGATATTTATGCAGTAGATAAGGCTATGATTGATGCAGATGGAACTAAGGGAAAGACAAAACTTGGAGCAAATGCTATTCTTGCAGTATCAATTGCATCAGCAAGAGCAGCAGCAACATCATTAGACATTCCTCTTTATAGATTTTTAGGTGGAATTTCAGGAAACAGATTACCTGTTCCAATGATGAATATTGTAAATGGTGGTTGCCATGCTTTATCATCAGGATTAGATGTACAGGAATTTATGATTATGCCTGTAGGAGCACCTTCATTTAAAGAATGCTTAAGATGGTGTGCAGAAGTATTCCACGCTTTGGCAGGAATTTTAAAAGAAAGAGGATTAGCTACATCAGTTGGTGATGAAGGTGGTTTTGCACCTGCACTTAAGTCTGATGAAGAAGCTATTGAAACAATTCTTGAAGCTGTAAAGAAAGCTGGATATGAACCTGGCAAAGACTTTAAGATTGCAATGGATGCAGCATCTTCAGAATGGAAGAGCGAAAAAGGTAAAGGATACTACAAGCTTCCAAAGGCAGGAACAGAGTATTCAGCTGAAGAGCTTATTGAACATTGGGCAAAATTATGCGAAAAATATCCTATCATTTCTATTGAAGACGGTCTTGATGAAGAAGATTGGGAAGGATGGAAGAAACTTACAGACAGACTTGGTGACAAGGTTCAGCTAGTAGGTGATGACTTATTTGTTACTAATACAGAAAGACTTGCAAAAGGTATTGAAATGGGTGCAGGTAATGCAATCCTTATCAAATTAAACCAGATTGGTTCTGTTTCAGAAACATTAGAAGCAATAAAGATGGCTCACAAGGCAGGATACACAGCTATTTCATCACATCGCTCAGGTGAAACAGCAGACACAACAATTGCTGACCTTGCAGTAGCACTTAACACTTGCCAGATTAAGACAGGTGCACCAAGCAGAAGTGAACGTGTGGCTAAGTACAACCAGCTTCTTAGAATTGAAGAAGAATTAGGCGATAGTGCAGTTTATCCTGGAATAAAAGCATTTAACGTAAAATAATATAATAATATTACAGTGTCAAAAGGTCTTTTCCACCTGTGCTTGCACAAAGGTGGAAAAATGACCTTGGGACACGCCCACAATATGAGCAAAAAAGTGGAGCGTAAGCTTCACGATATGCGAATATTGTGGTAGGATTGTGGGAGTGCGAAGCACGTAACAATCCGGTAATAAATAATTTAAAGAAAAATAAAAACTAAGTAAACATATACGAAAAAAGGCATTGGAACTGACTTTTAAAGCAGTTACCGGTGCCTTTTTTGTGGAATACAAGATAATTGACACATTCATATAAATGTGTTAAGGTTTGACGTAGATATAAGAACATATAAATATGTATGTTTGCAATAGAAAAAAGGGAATGAGGTTCTCCCACGATTTAATCGAAACCGCTTATAACAAGCTGATGACTTCTGTGCAATACACAGGGGAAGTCAGCTTTTTACGCGTTATGAGTTTTTTGCAAGTTATATATCGTCAGAGAGAAAACGACTACAAACGATAGGCAGATTTTTGAAATTTTGCGAGCATAGTGTACAGCGATAAACTTACTGTTTGAGCCGAAGGCGAGTTTAAGTTTTCGCTGTACGATAGACGGCGGAGCAAAATAAGAAAATCAACGTGTTTGAAGGCGTTTTCTCTCTGACTATATGAAAATAGGAGGAAAAAATGAGAAACAGCGATAAAATTACGCTTGTTATTAAGTACATAGCAATGGCAGTGATTATTGGTATTATAGTTGGAATAGTGGATACAATTTTTGGCAGAGGATTACTTGCCATTTCAGATTTTAGGACAGCTAATTACAAATATCTGATACCTTTTTTGCCAATAGCAGGTTTGTTTATTGTTTGGATGTATTCATATTTTAGCAAGGTTAGTCTAAAGGGAATGACTTTGGTTTTTGAGGCAGGACAGAATAAAAGGAATTCAATCCCTATGGCTTTGGTGCCGCTTGTAATGATAGGAACATGGATTACACATTTGTTTGGCGGAAGTGCAGGAAGAGAAGGTGTGGCGGTTCAGATAGGTGCAACATTGTCGCATTATATGGGAAGAAAGTTAAAAACTCCTGATAATAGCAGGATTATGTTAATAACCGGTATGGCAGCAGGTTTTGGTGGATTATTTCAGACACCGTTGGCGGCAACTTTCTTTGCAATGGAAGTAATTGTGGCAGGTTACATGGATTATCAGGCATTGCTCCCGGCAATAACGGCAGCTTTTGTGGCATCCTTTACATCACATACATTGGGGCTTGAAAAGTTTGTAGTGGAATTAAATGAAACAATTAACATATCTGATGTAAAAACAGTAATTGGCATTATAATTTTAGGTTTGGCTTTTGGAATTGTGGGAAGAATTTTTTCTTATTTACTTCAATTACTGAAAAAAATAATGGCTGAAAAAATTGTAAATCCATACGTAAGAATAGGTTTGGTTTCTATACCATTGGCAATAATTTTATTATTACTTTGGCATGGCAGATATAGCGGACTTGGTACAAACCTGATTTCAAACGCATTTGGAAATGGAGAAATTTTTCAGGTGGATTGGTTCCTTAAATTGTTGCTAACGGTTTTAACTTTATCAATAGGATTTCAGGGTGGAGAGGTTACACCATTATTTTCAATAGGGGCTTCTCTGGGAATAATACTTGGCAGCTTTCTTGGAATTTCTCCCATGTTATGTGCAGCACTTGGTTATGCGGCAGTTTTTGGCAGTGCCACTAATACATTAATGGCACCGATTATGCTTGGAATAGAGGTTTTTGGTGGAAACAATATGCTTGCATTTGTGGTAGTATGCAGTCTTGCTTACGTTGTAAATGGCAATAGATCCATATATGGAGCACAGGAAAATATTGAAAAAATTATTAGCAGATAGTTTCATAACAATGTTATATAACACTGCAATCCTTGACTATGTATATGACAACTTTAAAGAATTATCGTAGATTTTCACAGCCTACTTCTGTATAATAAAAAAGTGTGAAATCAGAAAGAAATTAATTTACATAAAATATTAATACAAGAAAAAATCAACATATATAAAATAAAAAATAGATATTACCCAGGAGGACACTATGAGAAGAAGCGATAGAGAAATAAAAGATTTTGATGAAATAATTGAAGTAATAAATAAATGTGACGTTTGCCGATTGGCGATTAATGATGGAGATTATCCATACATTGTGCCAATGAATTTTGGGCTTAATATAGAAGATGGTAAAGTGGTTCTTTATTTTCACTGCGCAAGCGAGGGAAAGAAGCTTGAATTACTTAGAAAAAATAACAAGGTAGCTTTCGAAATGGACTGTGGACATGAATTTATTTTAAATGATGAAAAGATGAGTTGCACTATGGCATACGAAAGTGTAATGGGATGCGGTCAGATTCAGTTTGTTGAAGATGAGGATAAGTTTGCGGCACTTAAGATAATTATGAAGCAGTATCATTCAGAAGATTTTGAATTTGGGACAAAAGTAATTCCGGTAACAACAGTATTTAAAATGGTTGCAGAGGAAATGACAGGAAAAAGAAGAAAGAACAATACCAAAAGAAATAATAGAAAGCAAGCTTAGAAAGCAATAATAAAAAGCAAGATTAAAAAGTAATATTAAAAACAAGGCTAAAAAGTATAACAGTAATAACAAGTTTAGAAAATCAATCCAAAGAAAGAGGAACACAATGAACATTCTATCATTAGAAAACATAACACATTCATATACAGAAAGAAAATTATTTGACGAGGCAAGTTTTTACCTTCACGAAGGGGAGAAGGTAGGAATTATAGGAATTAATGGGACAGGGAAGTCCACTTTGCTTAAGATTATGGCAGGTCTTGAAATCCCGGATGAAGGACAGGTAATTAAGGCAGCCAATATGATGATTCATTATTTGCCACAGAATCCTATTTTTAATGAAGAAGACACGGTGCTTGAAAGTGTTCAGAATATGATTCACCATCATGCCAATGAAGATGAATTGGTTAAGGCTAAAGCGATGATGACAAGACTTGGAATTACTGATTTTGAGCAGAAAACTTCAGAACTTTCAGGTGGACAGAGAAAGAGACTGGCGTTGGTTTCTGTATTGATTACACCTTGTGATATTTTGATTTTGGACGAGCCTACTAACCATTTGGATAGCGAAATGGCAGAATGGCTTGAAAATCAGTTGCGCGGTTTTAGGGGGGCGCTTGTTATGGTAACTCATGACAGATATTTTCTAGACAGCGTAACTAACAGGATTATCGAGCTTGATAAAGGAAAAATCTATAGTTACAACGAAAAATATTCAGGATTTTTGGAGAGAAAAGCTGAGCGTGAGGCAAGTGCCAAGGCAAGCGAGAGAAAGCGTCAGAGCATTCTTCGAAAAGAAATTGAATGGATGCAGCGTGGGGCAAGAGCAAGGTCTACTAAGCAGAAAGCACACATTCAAAGATATGAAAATCTAAAGAACCAAAAAGGGATTGTTCAGGACGAAAAAATTGAGTTAAGTAGCATTAAGTCAAGAATGGGCAAGACGACTATTGAACTTGAAAATATTTCAAAGGCATATGACTGCAAAGTTTTGATAAATGATTTTTCTTATAATTTTCTAAAGGGCGACCGAGTAGGTTTTGTGGGCAAAAATGGTTGTGGAAAAACTACCTTAATGAAGATTATTGATGGAAGAATTGAGCCTGACAGCGGTAGTGTAAACATTGGACAGACTATCAAAATAGGTTATTATACACAGGAGCTTGAAAATAACAAAGAGGCAGGAATTGCTTATATGAATCCTGATGATAGGGTTATTGATTATATAAAAAATACTGCCGAGTTTGTAAGAACAGAGGAAGGGCTTGTGTCAGCCTCGGTTATGCTTGAAAGATTTCTTTTTGAACCGTCACAGCAGTATAGTAAGATTGAAAAATTGTCAGGTGGGGAAAAACGTCGCTTAAATCTTTTGCGTGTGCTTATGGAAGCCCCAAATGTGCTTATACTTGATGAGCCAACTAACGATTTGGACATTGAAACAATGACAATTCTTGAAGATTATTTGGATAGTTTTGATGGAATTGTAATTACCGTATCCCACGACAGATATTTTCTAGACAGAGTTGTCAGAAGAATTTTTTCCTTTGAGGAAAATGGGGTAATCGACCAGTACGAAGGTGGTTACACAGATTACATAAATCGAAAGAAGGAAAAGGGACTGCTTGAAGAAAATGCTTTGTTAAAAACAAAAAGTAGCAGTGCAGGAAAGTCAGATTCAGACAAAACCGAAAAAGAGGAATACAAAATAAGAAACAAAAAGCTTAAGTTTTCTTACAATGAACAAAGAGAATACGAGACAATTGAGGACGATATTGCAAAATTAGAAGAGAAGATTGAAAAGCTTGACGGTGAAATAGTCAAGAATGCAACTAATTCAGTTAAGCTTAGGGAACTTATGGAAAGTAAGGAAGAAACGGAAACACTTCTTATGGAAAAAATGGACCGTTGGGAGTATTTGGAAGATTTGGCAAAGAAAATTGAGGAACAATAAAGATAATATCTGAGTTTATCCTAGCAATACCTACCACGGTGGTATTATATATAAAAATCTACTAATCTGGTAGAAAAAATCAAAATCAGGGTTGACATCCAAACCATAAGATGTTACTCTAGAGAAGTAAATTAAATAATTTTAAATAGTATGTAACTTTAAGTAGGCATTAACTATACACACATCTCAAAGGGGGTCGTGTATCTGTTATACCTACTTTTTTTGTGTTTAAAAGAGCTGCAACTTATAACAAAAATAGTCGTAAATGTATGATACATGCCCAAATGAACCAAAATATTATTAGTGTTTGAAAGGAGAAAAAATGAAAGACAAAATTTTTGGTGTTTTACAACGTGTAGGAAGATCATTTATGCTTCCAATAGCTATCCTTCCTGTAGCAGGTTTGTTACTTGGACTTGGTAGCTCTTTTACAAATGAAACAATGCTTAAAGCATACGGATTATTAGGTATTATGGGACCTGGAACAGTATTTAATGCAATATTTCAGGTAATGAGTGATGCGGGAAATATAGTTTTTACTAACCTGCCGATTATTTTTGCAATGGGTGTTGCAATAGGTATGGCAAAAAAAGAAAAGGAAGTTGCAGCACTTGCAGCAGCTATAGCTTTCTTCATTATGCACGCATCAATTGGTGCCATGATTACAATTAACGGTGGCGCAGAAAAAATGCTTGAAGGTGCCACAACAGATGTTGTAGGTATTACTTCATTACAGATGGGTGTGTTTGGTGGTATTATTGTTGGTCTTGGTGTTGCAGCACTTCATAACAAATTTTACAAAATCGAATTGCCACAGGTATTATCATTCTTTGGCGGAACAAGATTTGTTCCAATTATTTGTTCATTAGTTTTCACATTAGTTGGTATTTTAATGTTCTTTATCTGGCCGGTTATCCAGAGCGGAATTTACTCTGTTGGAGATTTAGTACTTAATTCAGGTTACGCAGGAACATGGGTATACGGATTTATGGAAAGACTTCTTATTCCATTTGGTCTTCATCACGTATTTTATCTTCCATTCTGGCAGACAGGCGTTGGCGGAACAATGGAAGTTGGAGGTCAGTTAATTGAAGGTGCACAGAATATTTTCTTTGCACAGCTTGCAGATCCATCAGTTACAAAATTTGCAGTTTCAGCAACAAGATTTATGTCAGGTAAGTTTCCACTTATGATTTTCGGACTTCCTGGAGCAGCACTTGCAATGTATAGAACAGCAAAGCCTGAAAAGAAGAAAGCAGTAGCAGGTCTTCTTTTGTCAGCAGCTTTAACATCAATGATTACAGGTATTACAGAACCATTGGAATTTACATTCCTTTTCGTTGCACCATTACTTTATGGTATTCACTGCGTATTTGCAGGACTTGCATATATGTTAATGCATGTATTTAAAGTAGGTGTAGGTATGACATTCTCAGGCGGTCTTATTGATATGTTCCTGTTTGGAATAATGCAGGGAAATGGAAAGACTAACTGGATTTGGATTGTTATTGTAGGTATTGTTTACTTTATCGTATATTATTTCTTATTTAGCTTCTTAATTAAAAAATTAGATTTGAAGACACCTGGTAGGGATGACAGTGAGGAAGTCAAACTTTATAGAAGAAGCGATGTTGAAGCTAAGAAAAATGGCAAGTCAGAAAACGGAGAAAATAGTGATGTTGACGAATTATCAGAAATGATTACTAACGGCTTAGGCGGAAAGAAAAATATTTCTGATGTTGACTGCTGTGCAACAAGACTTAGATGTACAGTTTTTAAAGCTGAATTGATTAATGACGGAATGCTTAAGGCAACAGGAGCGTCAGGTGTAGTACACAAGGGTAACGGTGTTCAGGTAATTTATGGACCAAAAGTAACAGTAATTAAGTCTAACTTAGAAGATTATCTGGAAACAGCTCCAAATATAGAGTATAATGGTAGCAATAGTCAGTCAGACGAAGTTGAAAACAAGACTGAGGATGGAAATAATCAGAAGGAGCAAGAGACAAAAATAGTAAAATCAATTATTATCTCAAGCCCTATTACAGGTATAGCCGCAGATTTAGGTACAGCGCCGGATGAAGCTTTTGCAAGCAGAATGATGGGAGACGGTGCAGTTGTAACTCCAACAGATTCAGTTGTTAAGGCACCTGCTGATGGTGAAATTGTATTTGTTTTTGATACTAAGCACGCAGTAGGATTTACAACAGAAGATGGTATTAGTATGATTATCCATGTTGGTATTGACACAGTAAAACTTAACGGCGAAGGCTTTGATGTAATGGTAGAAGCAGGACAGAAAGTTAAGAAGGGTGATCCTATTATGAAACTTGATTTGGATTATTTATCTGCCAATGCACCATCATTGGCATCACCTGTAATGTGTACAGAGCTTAGCGACAATCAAAAAATCAGATTACTTAAGGAAGGCGATATACAGGCAGGGGAATCACTTTTTGCTATTGATATTTACGAATAATGTCACAGAGTAATTAGGATATGTATAGAGTAAAAAAAGCGTTAAACCACAATGCGGTTGTGGCAATTGATGCAGAAAAATGTCAGGAATTTTTGATTTTGGGAAAAGGCATCGGGTTCGGTAAGAAAGTTACTGAGTATGTTGAACCAAGAGAGGAAGACACTGTATATTCAATGAAAGAATGTACGGAAAGAGGAGAGGCAGAAGACATTGTTAATGAAGTTTCTCCAGTTTGTTTAGAAATTGCAGATGCAGTTTTAAACAAGGCGGAAGAAGAATTTGGAAATATTGATAGAAGAATACTTTTTCCATTGGCAGACCATATTGAGTTTGCAGTCAAAAGAATAAAGAACAATGAGCAAATAAGCAATCCGTTAACACCGGATATAAGAGTTCTTTTTCATTCAGAATACAAAGTGGCAGAGGAAATAAAACCGCTGCTTCTCGAAAAGATGGGTGTTGAAATAGATGAACATGAGGTGGGATATATTGCACTTCACATTCATTCAGCCATTGATACAGAGAACGTATCCCAGTCAATGATAATAGCTCAGGGCGTACGTGAATGTATTTCAATGGTAGAAGCTGAAACAGGAAGAAAAATAAATGTTTTATCTATTTCATACAACCGTCTAATGAATCACATTAAATATATGATAGCAAGAGCCCTTAAAGGTGAAAAAATCAAGCTTAATCTGAACGACTATATGGAAAACAAATTTCCCCAGGAATTTCAGATGGCAATCACCATATGTGACAATATAGGCCATTTGCTTAAGTTGTCCTTTGATGAGTCGGAGATAGGATATCTTGCAATGCACATCCAAAGGGTAACAAGCGGAGAGCTTGACTAAAAGTTGTGAAAGAAAAATAAAGAGAGTAAAACTAGTCAGATTAACCATAGTTAATTTGACTAGTTTTTTTGTGGGTGTGGAAGTGGTTTGTTTTGCAATTGCGGGAAAAGATTGTTTGTTTTGTCTTGATTCGCAACCGATTACGTGTCGTAGAGCGAAAACGCTGTAGTACACGTAAAATATTGAAATATTTGTCTTGATTCGCAGCCGATTACGTGTCGTAGAGCGAAAACGCTGTGGCACACGTAAAATATTGAAATATTTGTCTTGATTCGCAACCGATTACGTGTAGTAGAGCGAAAATGCTGTGTGACAAGTAATTTATTGAAATTAAGCTTGTATTTTTGCATGGGATTACGTGTCGATGAACGAAAATGTTATATGACACGTAATTCTCCAAAAGTTCATTGATATTTTATGAATAATTACGTGTCAGCGAAAGAAAATAGTGTATGATACGTAATTCTCCCAATTAAGCCTGTCCACAGAGCAAAAAAATCAAGTTTACCGCATTAGAAAATCATAACAAATAATCTAAAAACCTCATATGGTTATGAAAATAAAGAATAAATTATATGAATCTATGTTAAAAGTCATAACACGCTTATGAAAATATTAAGGAAGTCATGATTTTGACATAAATCCACTTGACTTCTAACTACCACGGGACTATACTACATTATATCAGTAATGTAGTATAGTTGATTAAAGATATTATACAAGGAGGTACATCATTGAAAATTGATGAAAACAGTATGATTCCAATCTATGTGCAAATTGCTGATTCCATTGAAGATGACATACTATCAGGAAAATTGAAGGAGAACGATACATGTTACTCACAATTAGTTTTGGCGAAGGAGCTTAAAGTCAATCCGGCTACTGCGGCGAAAGGAATTAATCTTTTGGTTAGCAGAGGGATTCTTATAAAGCACAGAGGCCAGGCAATGACAGTTGCAGGCGATGCCATAAGTATGATTTCAGAAAGGAAGAGGCATAGTGAAGTGGAACAGATAGCAGAACAATTAATTAAACTAAGTAAGAAATTATCAATTACAAAAGAGGAGTTACTTAAACTAATAGCAGAACAATACGATAAGAAGTAAATAAGACAAAAAAGCTAAACATAAAGTTAAACAATCAAAAAAATTAAATACTAAGCTAAAAAGAAAAACAGACACATAATTAAATACAAAGCTAAGTACAAAAGCCAGAAAAAACAAACAAAAAAGAAGTAATTCACAACAAGTAGTTGTAACAACAATTTTAGTCAGGAGGGAAGTGCAGTAATGCATAATGAAAACATGGAAGAGATTAAAAGCATAAGCATGCAGAATGTAACTTTCTCATACAAGGGAAAGAAAAGATATGTTTTTGAAGATTTTTCTGTAGATATTGAGCCAAATCACATTACGGGAATAATTGGTAGAAACGGACAGGGAAAAACAACATTAATGAATTTAATAGCCGGCAAGTTTGAACCGGATGAAGGAATAATTGAAATAGACGGAAAGAATCCGGCAACTGATATAGGGACAGCTAAGCGTATTGTTTATGTGGCAGGGGTAATGAGTTACAGTGAAATGAAGTTAAAAAAGATAATCGAAGAGTATAGGTTGATGTATGAAAAATTTGATGAAGAGTTTGCTTATAAGTTAATGGAATTATTTGGTTTAAATAAAAAAGCAAAGATTAAAAATCTGTCAAAAGGTCAGGAAACAATTTTTAATTTTTGTTGTGGAATGGCAACAAGAGCAGACATAACAATACTTGATGAGCCGGTTTCAGGAGTTGATGCAATAAGCAGAAACAAAATATATGAAATTATTTTAAGAGACTACATAGAACATCCAAGAACAATATTAATTTCAAGTCATATGTTAGGTGAAATGGAAAAGATTTTGTCACATATGATAATGATAGGAAACAACGATGTACTTTTTGTAGGAGACATTGAAGAACTGAAAGACAGCGTTTACAGGGTAGACGGCGAACTTGCAAATATTGAAAAATATTGTGAAGAAAAGAAAGTTTTATATAAGAAAAATCAGACATTGGGAGCTATGGCAGTTATCGAAGGCAGACTTAACAAAGAGGAAGCAGAGAAAGCCGATGAATTGGAACTTGCCACAAGCAAGCTTTCAGGGGAAGAAATTTATATGTATAAGACAGATTTGAAAAACGCAAATCAGATGGAGGCATTATGGGAAAAGAAGAACTAAATAATATTAAAAAAATGTATTTGCTAAGAATGCACACAAATAAAAAATATGCAATAATAGTATTTTGTGTTGCCATTGTATTTGCATTAGTAGATATATTGTCAATGGTTATAAATTTTTCAACAGACAAAGATGTATTTTATCTGAATCTTAACCGCAATAGCGGTGCATTGTTTTGGATAGTAATTTTGGTATTGGTTATCACATCCTTTAATATTGGTGAATACAAAAACAATTATATGGTATTTCCACAGAACAGTGTTACAAGATATGTATCAGCATATTTGGCCGATGTAACAACCTTTGGAATTGCGTCATTGTTTCAGGTAATGAACCAGTTGATTTTGTTTGGTGCGGTATCACTAGTTTCATTATTTAATAAAAACATAAAACTAATAAATGTTTTTTCAATGAAAACTGTTTTTGCTGAGCTTGTATATTTATTGGGATGTTTTTTACTTATTACAGCAATTATCAAATTATTTGCAGTTATTTATAGAAAAAGCATGGCAGTATTTGGCGTTATTACAATTGCACTAATTGTAGGAGCTTTAAGCTATAGGAATATTTTGCAGAACATTGTAGCTTATGCCAAGGAAAATAACAAATTATTCCTATATGAAAAAGCTATAGATTTAGTTTCAGCTATAGCTGGATTTTATAAAAGAGAATATAATATGGGATTATTTTTCTTAAAAATCGTAGTGACTCTTGTAATAGCATTCTTCATAGGATTTATTATTGAAAAGAAAATCCGTGATAGCAAGTCATTGACTTTTGGCGGAAATCAAAGAGCAATATTAATAAGAATAATGGCAGTTTGCGGTTTTACAATGGCAATAGCAGGGGTTACTATGTATTCTGGCAGTAACGTAATATCTAAAACAGCTACTGAAAAGAAAACATATCCGTTACAAATAAAAGAAGGTGACAAGTACCCGCAGACAATTTCAACTTCTTATGATATGAGTGCAGTTGGAGTAGGAAACATTGATATAAGTAAAAGCAAAAATCCAAGAATTGTAATTGAAAGGATGGAATTAGATTCAAAGAGCAAAAATAAATATATTAAAGATGTGTTTAAGGATTGCCAGATAAGTGCAGAAGTTAAAGATGGAAAAATTCAAGTTACAAGCAGTGCAAAAGATAACAAATTTGTTTACATATCAAATATGTATCAGGAAAATAACCACGTAAGAAGATTTTTAAACAAAGATCAGACAGCGGATTCAATTATGGGTACGGATATTGAAAACATGGCTAACAGTTATATGACAGAATATTTTGTTACGCTGTATGTTCCAAAGGCAAACATAGTCAAAGATGATGAAGACTACAATATGAAATTGTTTGTTAATGGAAGAGATATGAGTGATAACTTGGGATATTTTGATGAAGAATAAAAGCAAATATAAATGCAAATTTAGAAGATAAAGGAGATTATTCTCCTTTATTTTTTTTATAATATATGTTATTCTATTTTTAGATTTTGCACTTATGAATAATGCTATAAGTATTATCACAAATTTGGCGTGCATATATGATAGAGGAGATAAAGATGAACAGAGTTTTATTAAAGTTAAGCGGGGAAGCCTTAGCAGGTGATAAAAAAACTGGTTTTGATGAAGATACTTGTGTAGCTGTTGCAAAACAGGTTAAGACTATAGTAGATAAGGGAGTTCAGGTAGCTATTGTTATCGGTGGCGGAAACTTCTGGAGAGGACGTACAAGCAACAAGATTGACAGACCAAAGGCTGACGGAATCGGCATGATGGCAACAATTATGAACTGTATGTATGTATCAGAAATTTTTAGAACAGAAGGAATGGATACTAACGTATATACTCCTTTTGCATGTGGAACATGGACTAAATTATTTTCAAAGGATGAGGCAGTAGCAGACCTTAATGCAGGAAAGGTTGTTTTCTTTGCAGGTGGTACAGGACATCCTTATTTCTCAACAGATATGACTATGGTTCTTAGAGCCATTGAAATCGAAGCTGACTGCATTCTTGGTGCAAAAGCAATTGATGGTGTTTATGACAGTGATCCTGCTGTTAACCCTGATGCTAAGAAGTACGATGAACTTTCAATCAGCAAGATTGTTGATGACAGATTAGGGGTTATTGACTTGGCTGCAAGTGTTCTTGCAATGGAGAACAAGATGCCAATGTTATTATTCGGATTAAACGAAGAAGACAGCATTAACAAGGCTGTATCAGGTGAAAAGATTGGCACAAAGATTACTGTAGAATAGTTAATAATTATTAACTGAAAAGTAATTTTGGATAATAACTATAGAATCAAAAATTTTAAGGATTATATAATTAGAAATATAAAAAGATTATTAATCAAAAAATTATTAAGTATAAAATTTTATTAATTATAAAAGATTAGAGGAGAATTATAATGGAAGAATTATTAATGATATACGAAGATAAGATGGAAAAATCTTTGGCTAATTTAGGTGAAGAATATGCAACAATCAGAGCAGGACGTGCTAACCCACATATTCTTGACAAAATCAAAATTGATTATTATGGAACACCAACACCTCTTCAGCAGGTAGGTAACGTTTCAGTTCCTGAAGCAAGAATGATTTGTATTCAGCCTTGGGACGCTTCAATTCTTAAAGATATTGAACATGCAATTAATATGTCAGATGTAGGAATTAACCCTACAAACGATGGTAAGGTTATTCGTCTTGTATTCCCTGAACTTACAGAGGACAGAAGAAAAGAACTTGTTAAGGATGTTAAGAAGAAGGGTGAAAATGCCAAGGTTGCTATCCGTAACATCAGAAGAGATGCAATTGATGCCATTAAGAAGAAAGGCAAAGAAGACGGCATTTCAGAAGATGAAGTAAAAGGATATCAGGATGATGTTCAGAAGAAGACAGATGAATACATTAAGAAGATTGATGTGGAAATCGAAGAAAAATCAAACGAAATAATGACAGTATAATAAAATATCAGATTTTAGAGAATAAGAGGAGACCTGTGTTTCCTCTATTTTCGGTTAAAGGAGATTAATTATATGGCAAAAAAGATTGATATAACAGGACTTAATATACCAAAGCATGTTGCCATTATTTTGGATGGTAACGGCAGATGGGCAAAGAAAAGATTTCTTCCAAGAAACGCAGGACATGCAGCAGGTGCAAAGAATGTGGAGAAGATTATTAAAGATGCCCACGATATGGGAATTGAATATATTACAATGTATGCTTTTTCAACTGAGAATTGGAACAGACCTGATGATGAAGTAAAGGCTCTTATGAAGCTTCTTAGAAATTATCTTTCAGACTGTATTGAGAGAGCAAACAGGAACAATATGATTGTTAAAGTAATTGGTAAGAGAGAGAGACTTGATCAGGATATTCTTGACAGAATTGATGAGTTAGAGGAATGCTCAAAGAACAATACAGGAATTACTTTTATTATAGCTCTTAATTACGGAAGCCGTGATGAAATAACAAGAGCAACTAAGAAGATGGCAAAGGCTGTTGCAGACGGAGAGTTAAATCCTGATGACATTACAGAGGATACTGTTAATTCATATTTAGATACAGCAGGCATTCCTGATCCTGACCTTCTTATTAGAACAAGTGGTGAGATAAGATTGTCTAATTATCTTTTATGGCAGTTGGCTTACACAGAGTTTTATTTTACAGATGTTTTGTGGCCAGATTTTAACAAAGAAGAATTAAAGAAGGCTATTGTAAAATATAATGAAAGAGACAGACGTTTCGGCGGAGTAAAAACAGAAGAATAAAATACATAATAGTAGGAGAAAAACAAAATGGTTTTAAGTAAATTTGCAAATAAATCTTTCTTTACAAGATTATTAAGTGGAATAGTTCTAGTAGCTTTAATGTTGGCTACAATTATACCGGGAGGAAACATTCTTTTTGTAGCAAATCTTTTGATTTCAGTAGTAGGCGTATATGAATTATACAAGGTTCTTGGAATTGAAAAGAATTCACTTGGAATTACAGGATATATAGCAGTTTTGGCATATTATGCAGTACTTTATTTTGATAAGAAAGAATATATGATGATTCTTATGGTAGTATTTTTAATGTGCTTACTTGCTCAGTATGTATTTATGTTCCCTAAGTATAAAACAGAACAGATTTCAAATGCTATTATGAGTATGTTATATGCAGGCGTAATGTTATCATATCTTTATAGTGTACGTGAGGGAAATAACGGAGCATATACAGTATGGCTTATTTTCCTTTGCTCATGGGGAAGTGATACATGTGCATACCTTGCAGGTGTAGCTTTTGGAAAGCATAAGATGGCTCCTGTTTTAAGCCCAAAGAAGTCAGTTGAAGGTGCAGTTGGGGGCGTTGTTGGAGCAGCAGCACTTGGAGCAATTTATGCAACAATTTTTTCAAGTAATATTACAATGAGCATTAATCCGGTTGCGGGATTTGCAATTATTTGTGCAGTGGGAGCTTTAATTTCAATGGTAGGCGACCTTGCTGCATCAGCTATTAAGAGAAATCATGATATCAAGGATTATGGCAAACTAATTCCCGGACATGGCGGAATTATGGATCGATTTGACAGTGTTATTTATGTGGCACCTGTTATTTGGATTTTATTACAGATTTTTTAAGGAGACGATATGAAAAATATTTCCATTCTTGGATCAACAGGATCCATAGGAACACAAACATTAGATATTGTAAGAGCAAATGATGATTTGAACGTTGTTGCCATTGCGGCAGGCTCAAATATTACAAAATTAGAAGAACAGATTAGAGAGTTTCATCCTGAACTTGTATGTGTTTTCAATGAAGATGCAGCATTAAAACTTAAAGATGCAGTTAAGGACACATCAGTAAAATTAGTAGCAGGAATGGACGGACTTATTGAAGCAGCTGTTTATGAAAAAGCTGAAATAGTTGTTACGGCTTTTGTTGGAATGATTGGTATCAGACCTACTTTGGAAGCAATTAAGGCAGGTAAGGATATTGCTTTGGCTAACAAGGAGACTTTGGTTACAGCAGGGCATATTGTTATGTCAATGGCTAAGGAATATGGCGTAAAAATCCTTCCGGTAGACAGCGAACACAGCGCTATTTTCCAGTGCTTAAACGGCGAAAATTCAAGAGAGATAGACAAGATTCTTCTTACAGCTTCAGGCGGACCGTTTAGGGGCAGAACAAGAGAGCAGATGAAAAATGTTCAGGTTGAAGATGCATTAAAGCATCCAAATTGGTCCATGGGACAAAAAATAACCATCGACTCTGCTACAATGGTTAACAAGGGATTGGAAGTAATCGAAGCTAAATGGCTTTTTGGAGTTGGTCTTGATGATGTTCAGGTTGTTGTTCAGCCACAGAGCCTTATTCATTCCATGGTACAGTTTAAGGACGGCGCAATTATGGCACAGCTTGGAACTCCTGACATGAGATTACCTATTCAGTATGCACTTTATTATCCTGAAAGAAGATTTTTGGCAGGAGAAAGAGTTGATTTTGGCAAAATAGCACAGATTACATTTGAAAATCCTGATCCTGAGAACTTTAGGGGATTAGCATTGGCTTATCAGGCAGCAACAGTTGGAGGTTCAATGCCTACAGTATTTAATGCTGCAAACGAGAAGGCAGTAGCTAAGTTCCTTAACAGAAAGATTGGATTCTTAGACATAACAGATATTATTGAATATTGTATGAGTATGCATAAGGCTATACCAAACCCTACAGTAGAGCAGATTTTAGACATTGAACAGTGGACATATGAATTAATCGAAAGTAGGTGGTAGGATGCAGACATTAATCAGTATTATAATAGCCCTTATAATTTTCAGTGTATTAGTTTTAATACACGAATTTGGACATTTTATAGTTGCAAAGAAGTGTGGAGTTGTAGTTAACGAGTTTTCCGTTGGTATGGGACCAAGACTTCTTAGCAGAGTTGCAAAAAGTGGCACAAGATATTCGATTAAGGCACTTCCTTTAGGCGGTTCATGTGCAATGCTTGGTGAAGATGAAGATAATGCAGAAGAAGGTTCTTTTAACTCTAAACCTTTATGGGCAAGAATGGCAATTGTTGTTGCAGGACCTTTCTTTAACTTTATTCTTGCATTTTTATTGGCTTTAATTGTTATCGGTTACAACGGCGTTGATATTTCTTACGTTTCTAAAGTAACAGAAGGCAGTAATGCATACGAGGCAGGACTTAGAGAGGGAGATAGAATTACTAAATATAACGGAGCTACAGTTTCAGTAGGCCGTGAAATTTATTTGGAAGATTATGTTAGCCCACTTGACGGAAGTGATATTTCAGTTACTTTTGTAAGAGATGGAAAGAAGCAGACTATTAGTTATGCACCTGACAGTGAAGAACGTTATATAGTTGGCATTTCATATTATGAAACAGATCCAAAGGCTACTATTAGTAGTGTTCCTGAAGGTTCAGCAATGGATCAGGCAGGAGTTGTTGCAGGAGATGAAGTTGTGGAAATTAACGGTACAAAGATTTCAACAGGAAAGGATTTAAAGGAATATATTGATGCACATCCTTTTGGAAAAGAAGAAATCAATATTACTGTTAAGCGTAATAATAAAGAAAAGAAAGTAATCGTAGTTCCACAGATGACTAAGCTTTACAGCAGCGGATTTGTTTATAATCTTGCAAGAGATAAGCAGTCTGTAGGCGGAGTTTTAAAATATAGTCTTGTGGAAGTGAGATATGAAATTAATACAGTTCTTAAAAGCTTAAAGATGCTTGTAACAGGAAAGGTTTCAGCTAATGAAGTATCAGGTCCTGTAGGTATTGTTAATGTTATTGGAGATACTTACAACCAGACTAAGTCAGAAGGCTTTATGGTTACTTTGTTCACAATGATTAATCTGGCAATTATGCTTAGTGCAAACCTTGGTGTAATGAACCTTTTACCTATACCGGCATTGGACGGTGGACGATTATTCCTTTATATTGTAGAGCTTATTATTAGAAGACCTATACCTAAGGAAAAAGAAGGAATGATACACTTTATAGGATTTATTTTGTTAATGGTGCTTATGGTATTCTTAATATTTAATGATATTAGAAAGATTATTTTATAAGATTGCAAGGTGGCAGGTAATATGTATAGAGATAATACGAAAGTAATTAAGATTGGCGATAGAGTAATAGGCGGAGGAAATCCTATTCTTATTCAGTCAATGACAAACACAAAAACAGAAGATGTAGAAGCAACGGTTAACCAGATTAAGGAGTTAGAGGCAGCAGGTTGTGACATTATAAGATGTGCAGTTCCAACAATGGAAGCAGCCAAGGCTCTTAAGGAGATTAAGAAACAGATTAATATTCCACTTGTTGCGGATATTCATTTTGATTACAGACTGGCAATTGCAGCAATGGAGAACGGAGCTGACAAGATTAGAATTAATCCGGGAAATATCGGCTCAGTTGAAAAGGTTAAGGCAGTAGTTGATGTGGCAAAGGAGAGAAACATTCCAATAAGAGTTGGTGTAAATAGTGGTTCTCTTGAAAAACACATTCTTGAAAAATATGGAAAAGTTACAGCAGAGGGAATAGTTGAAAGTGCATTAGATAAGGTTAAAATTATTGAAGATTTAGGCTATGACAATCTTGTTATCAGCATTAAGTCATCAGATGTTTTAATGTGTGTTAAGGCACATGAACTTATTGCGGAAAGAACTAACTATCCACTTCATGTAGGAATAACAGAATCAGGTACTGTAACATCCGGAAATATTAAGTCAGCAATAGGACTTGGACTTATTTTAAATCAGGGAATAGGTGATACTATCAGAGTTTCACTTACAGGTGATCCTGTTGAGGAAATAAGAAGTGCTAAGCTTATTTTGAAAACATTAGGACTTAGAAAAGGCGGTATTTCAGTAGTTTCATGTCCTACATGTGGCAGAACCAGAATAGACTTAATAGGTCTTGCCGAAAAGGTTGAAAAGATGGTATCAAAATACGATAATCTGGATATAAAGGTTGCCGTAATGGGCTGTGTAGTTAACGGTCCCGGAGAGGCAAGAGAAGCTGATATTGGAGTTGCCGGTGGAGTAGGCGAAGGACTTTTAATTAAGAAAGGTGAGATTGTTAAGAAAGTTCCTGAGGATATGCTTTTACAGACACTGGAAGATGAATTGAAAAATTGGAGTGAATAATTTGGAGAGAAAAAAGTTTTTTGACGTTTTTCCAGCACTTAAATTAAATGATAATTTGCAGGCTATGTTTGAGGAAGTTTATGTAACACGAGTTTCCTCTAACATGTCTCATGACAAGTTAAGAGTTTATATTGAAAGCAGCAGACTTATTGAAAAGTCTGCTATTTTCACCGTGAGAGATGAAATTATAAGAAATCTCAGAATGGGAAAGCGAATTGGAATTGAAATAGTAGAAAAATATCATTTATCACAACAGTATACAGTAGAAAATCTTCTTGATGCCTACAAGGAGAGCATAGTTATGGAACTTGGAGTAAGAAGTCCCATAGTTTCAACTATGTTTAAAAAGGCTCCCATTCGTTGGGATGGCAATAAGATGATTATTGACTTGGAGGCTAATATTATTTCAGAATCCAGAATGAAGATTTTAAAGGACACAGTTGAAAGAATATTTGCTAACAGATTTGAAATGCCTATTGAGGTAGTTATTGATAAGAAAAGATTTGAAACTAACAGGTTTGCAAAGCAGAATGCCAGACGACTTCAGAACGAGGTTGAGGTGTTACTTAACAGAGATAACGGACCAAAGGCTAAGAAGGAAGAAAAGAAAGAGGAGGCACCAAAGCCTGTTGTAGTCAGAAAGGCAAGCCGTTCAGACAATCCTGAGGTAGTATATGGAAGGGACTTTAAGTTTGAGTCAGATACTAACCTTTGTGATGTTTTTGAAGGCACTGGAGAATGCACGGTAAAAGGTCAGATTATGACAATGGATGAGAGAGAAACAAAGACAGGAAAGTTTATTGTTACTCTTGAAATTACCGATTTTACAGACAGTATTGCCGTTAAGATGTTTTTGGCAGACGGTAATGTGCTTAAGGACTTTAAACAGAAAGTAAAGAAAGGTTCTTTTGTGCGAATTAAAGGTGTTGCTCTTTATGATACATGGGATAAGCAGGTGGAAATCAGCCGTGTTGACGGAATGAAGTCTATTTCTCCATTTGCCACAGAGAAGCGTAAAGATACAGCAGTAGACAAGCGTATTGAACTTCATTGCCATACTAAGATGAGTGATATGGATGGTGTAAGTGAATGTAAAAAAATTGTACGTCGTGCTTATGAGTGGGGACACAAAGCCATTGCCATAACAGACCATGGTGTTGTACAGGCTTTCCCTGATGCATGGCATGAATATGAAGCTATTGAAGCTGAATGTGAAAAGGCAGGCAGGGAATGTGACTTTAAGATTATATATGGTGTTGAAGCTTATCTTGTAGATGACTTAAAGGATATGATTGTTAATCCTAAAGGTCAGCATTTAAATGACAGGTATGTTGTTTTCGACTTGGAAACTACAGGTTTTAGTGCAAAAAGCGACAAGATTATAGAAATTGGTGCCGTTAAAGTTGAAAACGGAAAGATTATTGACAGATTTAGCACTTTTGTTAACCCTGAAATTCCTATTCCTTTTAGAATTGAAAAGTTAACAAGCATTAATGATGAAATGGTTATTGATGCACCAAAGATAGAAGAGGTATTGCCTAAGTTTATGGAATTCTGTAAAGATGCGGTTATGGTTGCCCACAATTCGGATTTTGATATGAGTTTCATAGAAGCTAATTGCAAAAGACAGAATTTAGAATGTGATTATACGGTAATTGATACAGTTGCAATGTCAAGATATCTTATAATAGGTCTTGGAAGATATAAGCTTGATAATGTGGCGAAGGCATTAGGTATTGTTCTGGACCATCATCACCGGGCAGTTGATGATGCAGAATGTACTGCACTTATTTTTCTGAAATTATGTAAAATGCTTGTGGACAAGGGAATCGATAATCTTGATGAATTAAACAAACAGGGAAAGCAGTCAAAGAATTTAATTGACAAACTTCCTGCTCATCATGCAATTATACTTGTAAAGAATCAGGTTGGAAGAGTTAATTTGTATAAGCTTATATCTAAATCTCACATAGAAACATTTGCAAACAAAAGACCACGAATTTTAAAAAGTGACTATCTTGAATTATGTGAGGGTCTTATGATAGGAAGTGCCTGTGAGGCAGGCGAATTGTATCAGGCTATCCTTCATGGAAAAAGTCAGCAAGAGATTGCACGCCTGGCTGAATTTTATGATTATTTTGAAGTACAACCTCTTGGAAATAATGAGTTTATGTTAAAAACAGGTGATCCTGAAATAGATGACAGAAAGAAGTTTCTTGTTGATTCAGTAGAAGAACTTCAGGAAGTTAATAAGAAGATTATTGACTTAGGAAAGAAGTTTAACAAAATGACAGTTGCAACATGCGACGTTCATTTCCTTGATCCGGAAGATGAAATTTACAGACGAATTATCCAGTGCGGTAATGGCTTTAAAGATGCAGACAATCAGGCACCTTTGTACCTAAGAACAACAGATGAAATGCTTAAGGAATTCGATTATCTTGACAGTGATTTGGCAGAAGAAATTGTTATTAAAAACCCTGCCCGAATTAACGATATGATAGAGAACATTTCACCTATTCATCCTGATAAATGTCCACCTGTATTGGATAATTCAGAAGAAAACTTGCGTAATATTTGTTTTGAAAAGGCACACGACATGTACGGCGAAAAATTGCCTAAAATAGTTGAGGACAGACTGGAAGTAGAGCTTAACTCAATTATCGGTAACGGATATGCGGTTATGTACATAATGGCGCAGCGTCTTGTTTGGAAGTCTAATGAAGACGGATATTTGGTAGGTTCTAGAGGTTCCGTTGGTTCTTCTTTTGCAGCAACAATGTCAGGTATAACAGAGGTTAATCCTTTGGCACCCCACTATTATTGTACAGAGTGTAAAAGTTCATTCTTTGAAGACGAAGTTACAGTACCTGATGAGGCAGACAAAGAAGCAGTGAAGGAGATTCAGGATACAATAAGACAGTTAAGGGAAGACGGTGGTGTAGGACTTGACTTGCCACCAAGAAAATGTCCTTATTGCGGAAAGGATATGTGCAGAGATGGTTTTGAAATTCCTTTCGAAACATTCTTAGGTTTCGGTGGAACAAAGGAGCCGGATATTGACTTGAACTTCTCAGGAGAATATCAGTCCAATGCCCATGCGTATACGGAAGTTATGTTTGGTAAGGGACACACATTTAGAGCAGGAACCATAGCCGGACTTGCAGAAAAAACAGCTTACGGTTATGTAAAGAATTATTACGAAGAACACGGACAAATAAAGCGAACAGCAGAAATTGACCGAATTTCAAGAGGGTGCCAGGGAATCCGTAGAAGTACGGGACAGCATCCGGGTGGTATTGTTATTGTTCCAAGAGATAAGGAAATATATGAATTTACCCCTATCCAAAAACCGGCAAATGATATGACAACTGATATTATTACAACTCATTTCGAATATCATGCTATTGATGCCAACTTATTGAAACTTGATATTCTGGGACACGATGATCCTACAATGATCAGACGTCTTGAAAAGTTGACAAATACTAACGTTAACAGAGATGTTCCAATTAATGATCCAAAGGTAATGTCTTTGTTTACAAGTCCGGAAGCACTGGGAATAACATCAGATGATATAGATGGATGCCCAACAGGTTCGTTGGGACTTCCTGAACTTGGTACAGACTTCGTTATTCAGATGCTGGTGGATACAAAGCCTACTAAGATTTCTGATCTTGTTAACATATCAGGTTTGTCTCACGGAACAGATGTATGGCTTGGAAATGCCCAAACATTAATTGAAGAGGGCAGATGTACAATTTCAACTGCTATCTGTACCCGTGACGACATTATGGTATATCTGATGCATAAAGGCATTGAACCACAGGTAAGTTTCCAGATAATGGAGCATGTACGAAAAGGTAAAGGCCTTCAGATATACAAGGACAAAAAGAGTGGCAAGGAAATAAACGAAGAGGAAGTAATGCACCAGCATAATGTTCCTGACTGGTATATTGGTTCATGTAAAAAGATTAAATATATGTTCCCTAAAGCTCATGCGGCAGCATATATTATGATGGCACTTAGAGTTGCCTGGTATAAAGTTTACATACCACTTGCTTACTATGCTGCATACTTTGCCATTAGAGCAAAAGCATTTAACTACGAAACAATGTGTCGAGGCAAGGAAAAGCTTGAATATTATATGGCTGACTTGAAAAGAAAGAAAGCAAATCACGAAATAGCTAAGAAAGACGAAGACGCTCTTGGCGATATGAAAGTTGTACAGGAAATGTACGCCAGAGGATTTGAGTTTATGCCTATAGACATATACAAGGCTAAAGCACATGAATTTCAGATAATAGACAACAAGCTAATGCCAAGCCTTGACACAATAGAAGGCTTAGGCGAAAAGGCTGCCGATGGTTTGGTAGAAGCAGTAGCAAACCAATCAGGCCCATTTGTTTCAAAAAATGAATTGCGAGAAAAAAGCAAGCTAAGTAAGACAGTAATAGAAACAATGTCAAGCTTGGGACTGCTGGAAGGAATGCCGGAAGACAGCCAGTTGTCAATATTTGACTTCTAGGGTGAAGAGTGGAACAGAGAATATAGAAGTAAGGATGAAGGATGAAGGACTGCCCGCCGGGCAGTCCTTTGTTGATGGGGGGAGCGTGGTAGCTGAAATATTATGCGTGAATATTATACGTGAATTTTATACGTGAATTTTATATTAAAAAGCACTTGCAAAATTTGCCAGGATTGTTATAATAGTAAAGTGTCTTGTGCAAAAAGCACAGTGTCATAAAAATGGCTCGTTGGTCAAGTGGTTAAGACGCCGCCCTCTCAAGGCGGAATCACGGGTTCAATTCCCGTACGAGCTGTATCAGAATCGCTTATGATGATCAGGCTGGGGCGTTTTTTTTGTGGAAAAAACGATTATATAAGATTATAATATAACTAGGGTTTGCTCGGTTATATAATTAAGGAGGGATTCAAGTACGGTTACATTTGTGAAGTTCTGATAATATAGCTCTATCTACAGCAGAAGAAGAGTCGTTATATTAATTCTTTAGTACATAATCAACAGTAGTACCTAAAACATTGCATACATTAACAAGTGTGGTAAGGGAGATTTTAACCTTACCATTTTCTATGTTACTAATATGGCTGGTATTCACTTTAACAGAAGATGCAACAAATTTCTGAGTAAAACCTTTGTGTGTTCGTATTTCTTTTAATTTCTTGCCAATAGAATCGAAATCAATATCCTTTATGAAATCACCTCAAATTATATGATATATAATTGTAATATTTTTATAGCTGTAGTATAATAATCCAAAAACTATAAAAAAGTTTAGCTACAGAGTAAAAACAAGCAGAAAGGAGAGAAGATATGGGTTATAGAAGCAATTATTTTGATTAAAATGATGCGTATGATAACAACAATGGTTGGTATAAATGTATTAAGTGTGGACGTAGTTTCAGAAAAAGTGATATGGATATTGACCACATTATTCCACAGAAATATGGTGGAAGAGATTCCGTATTAAATTTGCAATGTATTTGTAAGCATTGTAATCGTTCTAAGCAAGCTAGTTTAAGAGATACCCCAAAAGATTTGTTTGGAGCAACTAAAAGGGAAGTAAAAAGTTATTATAATAATTAAAACGTTTTTATAAAATTTGAATACCATATAAAAATACAGACCATTTAAAGAAAAAATGAATATTCATATAATTAAAAGGCAGTATAGCGAGATTATTTCAGTAAGGGAAAAGAAAGGAAGTATTATGAAAGAATTTTTTAGTATGGGAAAAACTATGAAAAAATTAATTTCTGTTGTAATGTCTCTGGCATTGTTGCTTACTTCAGCAGGAGTATTTTTTTCAGGTAGTGATGTAAAGGGAGCAGCGGCAGAAGTTGTTTCATCAATGGATTATTATTCAACAAATGATGGACCAACAATTACACATTCAGGAGTTGGTACAGTCAGCTATGGATTTGTAATGCCAAAGTTTAACGGAAAAGCCAGTAGTGAACTTTCCATTGCAGATGTGGAAAAAGACATTCAGGTTTATGTTAAACAGGAAAACGGAACAAATGGTGAATGGAAGAAAATTGAAGATGTAAGTTACTTCAAGTGGAATGACACTTGGGCATGGGAATATCAGTCATGGGGTGGCTGGGTTTGCTGGATGAAACTTACAGAAACAACATATTTCCGTTTCCATGGAAAAACAAATAACATAAATCTTGATTACAAATTGGAACTTAACAAACTTTCAAAGTATAAGCTTACAAGTATTTCTACAACAGAAACAAATATTCAGGCAGATACAACAGGTGGTTCAGCTACACATTGGGGAGCATGGACATTTAATGGAGACAAGAGTATCAAGTATGAACAGATTCAGGATGATGTTAACATTACAGTAGACAACAATGACGGAAAAGGATTTGTTCAGTTTTTAGGCAATGCAGCATCAGGATTTCTGTGGGATCAGAACTTTGGATATTACTCAGATGGTGATGGTGGATATTGGTTTACAAATATCAGTTGGTCATTTACATTAAGATTTGCATCAAAGTCAAATCCAAATGTACATCAGGATGTAAAAGTTACATATACAAAGCCAACCAGATCAAATTACAAAATCACAGCATATAATGGCACATCATACGATGCAAGCACAAGTGATACAGCATCAGTTGGTATTCCACTTCCAAAAATTGGTGGAACAGAAGCTATAAAAGATGATTTGGATTTATTTAAATACGAAGTTAAGGTAGATGGAAAGTGGATTCCACTTACAGATGTTGCAGCCTGTGGATGGGTATATGAAGGAAGTGGTTACAACAAATATTCACTAAGCAGTCAGTGGGGTTATTTTGTTGATCATGTTTATGGACTTTGGCTCCAGCCTGTAAGACAGGATACAGAAATAAAAGTCACATATCCTATTGATGGTAAAAAAGGTGGAGATGCAAGCAATAACTATGTATTGTATACAATTAAAGGAAATACATCTTATAAGCCAACACTTCCATCAGATATGTCAGATATTAAAGTAAATGACAATTCAAATGCATATACACCGGCAGGTTGGAAGATGATTTTCAATGATGAATTTGATGGTGCATCTCTTGACACAAGCAAGTGGTCATATGATGAAGGATTCTTACTTAAAGAAGACGATATTAACACAGCCGGTTGGGGAAATCAGGAACTTGAATACTACACAAGAGACAATGTATCAGTAAAAGATGGTGCATTAAATATTCTTATGAAAAAGCAGTCAAAGGTATTTACAGAAAAAGGTGATCCATCTAAGAAAGCAACTGCTCAGTATTCATCAGGAAAGATTACAACAAAAGATAAATTCTCAGTGAAATACGGACGAGTTGATTTCAGAGCAAAAATGCCTACAGGTACAGGCATATGGCCTGCTATGTGGATGCTTCCAAATGACTCACGTTATGGTTCATGGCCATTATCAGGTGAAATAGATGTATTTGAAGGACGTGGAAGAACACCAAATATGGTATTTGGTACATTACATTATGGTGCACAGTGGCCAAATAATATTAATACATCAGATGCATTTAACATAACACGAGATGGTAATAAAAAGACAGGCATTGACGACTGGCATGTATACAGTGTTCAGTGGGATGCTGAAAATATTAAGATTTACTGTGATGGCAAATGCTATTTCAAATGTACATATGGTGAGTGGTATTCAGGCTCAGACAGAGGAAATGCATATGCACCGTTTGACCAGAGATTTTACCTTATTTTAAATCTTGCAGCAGGTGGAACATTTGACAGTGGTTATGTACCTGACAGCAGTTTTACATCAGGAACAATGTTAGTTGATTATGTTCGTGTTTACCAGCGTATGGTTAAGGCAGGAGAAGACGAGAAGGCAGACAAGAATGAAGGAGTTTCTACAAATGGAGCAAAGGATGGTCTTTATGGAGATTATAAGATTGGGAAAGGTGTAACGCCGGTTACTCCAGGAACAACAAATCCAAGTGAAACAAAACCTGAGGGAACAACAGCTTCAGGTGAAACAAAACCTGAAGGAACAACAGCCTCTCCAACAACAAAGAAAACACAGAAAAAGACTCCAAACAAAGCATTAAAAACAACAGTTGTAAAGAAAGCAACAAAGAAGAAAAATGCAAAGAACATCAGGCTTTCATTTAGAAAAGTTAAAGGTGCTAAAAGATATCAGGTACAGGTTTCTAAGAATAAAAAGTTTACATCAGTTATTGTAACAAAGACAGTAAAGAAATATAAAAAAGTAACAATTTCTAAAAAAGCATTTGAAAAGAGAAAGAAACTTTTTGTACGAGTTAGAGCCGTTGGCTGCAAGAAGTGGTCAAAACCTAAAAAAGTTAGAATTTTAAAGAAATAATAATTAAAAAATAAAGTAGACCGTTATATTATAAAAATTTCATTATAATGATGAAGTTTTGGCTCTTTGTCAAGAGCGGGGGTAAAAAGATTTTTTACACAGTTGTGAACCATTGTTCACAACTGTGTTTTCTCTTTTAAGCAGAGGTCATAAGGATTCTATTCCTAAAGTTCTCAAAATTTCTATATCCGTAAGCATTTCGCTTAATTACTTTAATCTTGTTGTTGGTTTCTTCTGTAAATCCGTTGAAATAAGGACAGTCAAAAGCATTCAGTATGTATTTGGCCCAGTTTGATAACATTGTTAATGTAGCGTTGAATTCTTCCAGTTCGCTTGCCTGCGCTGATAGTATAAATTTTCTAAAGCCCAGGTAATATATCTGACCACATGAAACCTGTCAATGACTATGTTTGCATTAGGAAAATAAGTTTCTGCAATGCTTAGGAAGTAAAGTGAAGTTCTCGTTGAAATGTTTGCCACAACAATCACAGTGATATCTTCTTTTTGAGTAATGAAGATATGTGTTTTTACCCATTATAGGAGCATCCTTTATAATTGAAGGACGATAATCATGAACTTTATTTGTCACTGCACCACAACATGGACAAACATGATCACGACGTTCCATTTTAAAGTAAATATGTATTTCTTCTGAAGTAGATTCCACATTTGTTATAATTAGGTCTTTTATTTCTAAGATATTTGATATAAAATCATTATTAGGTATAGGTAATCTCCTTTCGGTTATTTTGTGGTGATTTAATTATAAAGGTTATAGGTTCCTATGCCTACTTTTTTGCTTAAAAATTAAAAACGGCTCTAAACCTTACCCCCAAGTAAAGTTTAGAACCGCTATGAAAGCCTTGATTTTATTGGGGTTCTTGGAGGGAAGCATAGAATTTACACCTTATTTATACCTTTGGAAGACTGGATCGGAATAATTAAAAAGTTGTCATAATTCAATTGGTCAAAAAATAATACTACACTCAAAATTAATTAAAAAATCAATCGTAAAAAAATACGATTGTTTTTATGATTGATTTTGCATATAATCAATACAATGAAATTGGAAAGAAAACAGTTAGTATGCAAAGGCAGGAAGGACACTCACAAATGAAAGACAAAAGCGAAACTTCAACAACAGATTTGATTATACTTTTTTTCCTTCTGTTCATTATTTCAAATATTTTATTTGCTGTTGACTGTATGCTGCTCAGTGATGACGCAGAGTCGAATTTGAAGCTGATAAAAGATTTTGCGATCAGCACGGGAAGTCTGGTCGGAATAAACATAGTCGGATTGATATTGATTGAATGTTTTGAAAGAATTGAAAAATATATTTTTCGGCGAAAAAACCAAAAGGAATGTTTCGGGGAAGGTAATTTTCAGGTATTGCGGTGTAGCAGCAGATACTACATGCTCCCGATTGCAGTTACTGCGCTGGATATGATGTTTGTATTATCTTTTTTGCATGAGAGAAACAAAGATGCACAGGTGATGATAGAATTTTTTCAAGGCAGAGATGGAATTTTTCCACTGTTTTGTATGGGATTTTTTAACATCTATGGCGTTTATGTGCTGGCGCATTACTGCTGTTATAAAGTGTATTGTACAGGATATTTGTTAGAGGTAATCCATTTTTTGAGGAAAAAAAGCATACCGTGGAGTGATATAAAAAGCATAGAATTTTTCTATCTGGATCAATACAAGAAACAGAGGATTGTGATAAATCTTGAGAAGAAAAAGATTGTTTTTCGCGCAGAGGTGTTAAACGATGGCTGGGATCCTTTTGTGAACTGGGTACAGGATATGGCAATGAGATATCATATTTTGTTTAACGGTAAAATCCTGACTGTTTGACTTGCAAATAAGATAAAAATCCAAAACTACACACCAGATACAATGCATTACGGTATGCTCAAAAGAAAAGGGATATAGAGCGTAAAACGGACAGCACACCAGGTTGACTTTGCCTGCGGGGGAAGGTAAAATACAGCTTAAGATAGTATAAACTCGGGGAGAAAACTGCAATGCTAAATATAACCATTGACAAGGTCAGGCACATTGAAGACAAGGATGCCAATGTACGCGAAACGCTTGTCGAATTACAGCACGCACTTGATAAATCTGAACAGGAAAGACATTTTTATGACGCTCTGTGCATTGACTACACTGCAGCATACTTATGCGACCTGATGGCAGATACCATGACTGTCATCAAGAAAAAATCATTCTCCCACTGTGCTGCCGAAGGACTCCAGTCTGGCAGCATACAATGCTATTCTCAATGGATACGGCATTCTTATAATACTTTTGTCGTGAAAGAGTCGGCCCCGGGCTTTATGGAAATGTTTGACAACAGGAATCTGATGGCAT